>PDWI01000580.1_pt1 | contig 59503 bp, 48 predicted proteins | sample 1430891 | NCBI WGS metagenome assembly PDWI01 (sample SAMN01162508, study PRJNA174530) | Oral metagenome, whole genome shotgun sequencing project. | biome: Marine environment; feature: Marine mammal; material: Swab sample of the gingival sulcus; isolation source: swab sample of gingival sulcus... | reverse complement strand
ATCAAAAATCAACGTATTCATCAATCAGAGATAACTACTGTTCGTACAGATGTCGAATATAAGTATGAAAAAAAATTAAAAGAAGTGCAAAAACAAAAAAAAGAAGCACAAAAACAAGAAGAGGAAGAACGAAAACAAAAGGAACAAGCACAAAAACAAGAAAAAGAAGCCAAACAAAAACTTGCAAAGAAGATGCTAAAATATGGCGAACCAATTGAGGAGATAATCAAAGAAACAGGTTTTACGGAAGATGAGATAAAGAAAATGAAACGTCCATGACTGTCAAAAATACACAATAGAGTGATTATCGGTGAAGGCGAAGAATTTGCTAATTTGCAAAGAATTATTGATAAATATAATTTAAATTCTCAAATAAGGTTGCTTGGAGGTAAAAGCAGACAGGAAATCATGGAAGATTATTTACACGACTTGATGATGCAGTTTTGAATCAATTTATTTCGCTTTAAGGGAAGCCTCTAAAAAATGGACACTGCCAATTAGAAATTGAGGTTTGATTTTAAACCAATTTTTAACTATTTTTGAAAACAGAATTCAAGTATAAAAATTGAACCCTGTTTGTAGAATGTACGCACTTTTTTAGGGATAGTGGTCTTTATTGCTGATTATAATAAACAGAAAGCATTACTTGTTTGGACTATCTGTTTATTTGTAGAGTATTACTTTGGAAGGCATGAAGAAAACGAAAGTTTTAATATCAAAATTTTGTTTGTGTTTTATTTAAAAACAAATACAGTTTGAAAACAGAAAGTAAAATTTTAATTGTTGAAGACAATCCGGATAATAGAAGTATTCTGGTACATTACTATCGCAATTTTGGCTTGAAATACGAAATTTTTTTAGCCACAAACGGAAAACAAGGACTTGAAGTTGTTCAAGAAAAAAATCCGAATTTGATTGTTTCAGACTGGGATATGCCGGAGATGAATGGCATTGACTTTGTAAAAAACCTCAGAAAGCTCAATCTCTCTAAACGAATTCCTGTTATTATGTTATCCGGAGTGATGACTACTGTTGCAAATCTGCGGACTGCTTTTGAAGCCGGTGTTTATGATTATGTTCGCAAACCGGTGAGTTCGGGCGAATTGTTGGCAAGAACACACTCGGCATTAGAATTTGCAAAATATTATAATCAACTTATTGAACTAAAAGAGCAAGAATTATTTCGAGTTTCCAATACAATTTTGCAACAGCAATCGACCCTCAACAAGCTCAAGCAGAAAATCTTAAAGGTGAGAAACGATTGCAAAAATGGTGAAGCTATTGATTGCGAAGAGATTGAAGAAATCACAGGAATTATAAATGTATCCTTAAAAACAGAGGCATGGAAACAATTTGAAAAGTATTTTACAGCCATAAATCCGGATTTCCATTCCATTTTAGCTTCAAAACACCCAAATCTTTCGCCTGCTGAAATAAAATTGTGTACTTTGCTTCGGCTCAACTTGGCTACAAAAGAAATAGCCTCGCTAATATGTTTAACAACGGATAGTGTAAGAGTTTCACGAACAAGGCTCAGAAACAAATTAGGTTTGAAAGGACAAGCCCAACTTGTTGCTTATCTGATGTCGTTATAGTTTATTTTGGGAAGTCGTTCCTTGTCTTGTATGAATACCAAAACGTAGAGGCGGAATTTATTCCGCCTCTGCTGCAATGAAAAATTTATTTATCGGCTGTTTTTTTTACTTTGTTTTTCTTGTTTCTCAGGTATTTTTCAATTTTCTTCTGTAAATTGCCGTTTTCTTTGTGTTTTAGAATCATGTTTCGTATTTCTGCGGGCGAATAAGTGTTTACATTTCGTTTGTTTACAGCCGTTGGTTTTGGCGATTTGTCAAACAGATCCGGTTTTTTTACCGTTCCGGACTTTGCAACTACACTGTTGTAATTGATTACACCATTTTCTACATATACAGGATCGCCTTTGTCGTCTGTAAAGAAATAGAAATTATTCTCTTCATTTTCTTCGTTTATCGCATTGTATCCATCTGCCCAAAGCACAAGATAATACGAACCTGTGATGTTTGTTGGCATGTAATATCCCCAATTGAATCTGTCGTTTTTGCCGCCGTAAAGTGCTTGAGCCAAACTTTGTCCTGCCGGAGCATCTACATGATTCCACCAACTGTTTGAAATTCCGTCGCCATTTGTAAGTTCGCCGTCGTCGCCGTATGCGCCGTAGTCGTCTGAATAGTAGTCAAAAAGCAGAATGCCATAATCGTTTGCATCATAGGCATTGTAATATATGTATATGATATTCCAATCGAAACTTGCCGGAATTGTTTTCGTGCCGGAGTTAAACACATTGTACTTTATTTTTCTGTGGGTTTTATCGTTGTCGTCCGGAGCTTTAAAGTCATACAATTCCCAAGCGAGCAGGTCGTAGCCTTCTGCTACTTGATCCGGATCAACAATGTTGTCGTCATTTTCATCGGGGTTTTCTGTCGGGTGATTTTCTGCCACAAAGGCTGCAAAACAGAAACTATTGACAAAGAAATTGTAATCAACCCAAATATATCCCTTGTCGCCCCAGCCTGTGTCCCACGAGTTTACAACGCGAAAAGCATTCTTACTATCGTCATATCCGCTTAGAATCATTGCATGATAGGCGTGTTGCATGCCCGGGTTGTTGTAGGTGTCGGAACTGATTGGTGTGTGGTCGTCCCAAATCATGAAATTGTCTCCCAGACGCGAACCAATGACAACTGCTCTGCCTTGCGAGAGGTAACTTTTTACGGTTTTTACATCGTTATTTATTTTTCGGTAATTCAAGATTTTGTTTTTCGCTGCTGCATTATTCCAACTTGACGGGGGAGCGTCGGAGCAATCGCTCAAACCCGTATAAGGAACATCTGACAATGAAGCAATTCCGCGAGAAACCAGAACATCAAGTGCCGGTTCAAAGTTGGTGCCGTTGCAATTTTTCCCTTTTGATGAGTTCGGAATTGACCAAAACAAATCTTTCGGGCTGTATTGTTGCGATGCTGAATTGGGTTTGAAATTTCCGTCTTTTGCATTCAGAAAACTTCTAAGGTTGTAGCCCACAGCCCAAGCAACACATGTGCCGTATGAGCCTTGATTTCCGATGGGTGGAAACCATTTTGTGAGATCTACGCTTGAACTTAAATTGCCGTGACCTCCCAGATTTATGCTTGACTCAATCTCATCAAGGTTTTCATCTTCCTGATACCAACCAAAGAGCGTTGAAACATCGCCATCGTTAATCAACGAAGCGAGCGATCTGTGTACAAAATCTTTCCAGATTTTTTTTAATTCCTTTGAGCTTTCCTCGTCGCACGAAGGAAAACTTGTCATTATTATCAGAAAAGACGATAATACGACAAAAAAATACATTATTTTTTTCATGTTTATAGAATTTAAAGGTTAAGTTACTATGTTTGTTTGCGCTAATTTTTGTAAAGTTAAAATAATTTATTCATTTTAAAATGAATATTTGTCGTATCGGGTTTTCCCGTTTGGAATTTCAAGTTATTTACCATCAGCGTATCGTAAAAAGAGGCTTTGTTGAAGCGTGATTTCCCGTAAAAAACGGTATTTTTCATGGAAAATTTATTTTGAAATTTCGTTGCTTGAAAATCGGCTTTTCCTCCGATATTGCAGTTGTTTGCCGAAAAAGTCCCTGAAAAATCGGCATACGTAAAATACAACCCCTTGTGGGTTTTAATTTTGTCGAAATAAAACGCCTTGCTTGCTTTTATTGCTCCCAATTGTATGTCGCCGACAAACACTGCATTCTGAAAACTGGTAATGCCGTCGAATTCGGCTTTTAGAAAATTGAGATTTCCAAGCGAATAAATTCTTTGCATCTGAAGCGTATTTTTAAAAATGGCTTCGCTGAAATAGTTTTCTTTATTTCGCATAAACAAGCCTTCAAAACTTGCTTTTTTATAGAAAATAGAACTGCTGAAATTTGCCGTTCCAACAATATCCGCTTCATTAAAATTCACCTCCTGATGAAATTGGCAGTTGATAAAGGTCAAATTTTTGTCGAAACGTGTATAAAAACTCAGCTTTTCAATTTTTTCGCCTTCGCTGCGACAGGCTTTTACTTGTCCTGTAAATTTGCAGTTGATGAAACTTATCGAAGCGTTCACATAGGCGCGAATAATGCCCAAAGATTCAAAATTGGCATTTTTTACGGCGGAAAAATCCAAATCTCCGGTAATGGTTTTATTCAGAATCGTAACACGCTCGTTATTATTTATTTGCTGAATAATTTCTTTTGCCGAAATTTTATCCGTATTTTCCCGACAGCTATAAAAGAAACAAACAAATATGAGCAATATTGTATAAGTTAGTCGTTTTTTTGTCATTTTTCTGTTGCATTAAACTCCGAGAAAAGCCCCAATTTGGGGTGTTTCGTTTTTTCGTTTATGGATAAATAACGCTTACTTGCCCAACTTTTTCAATATCGCCTTTTGCGTCGTCGGTATATGAAATTAAATATACATAAACGCCTTCGGCAGCGAGTTTTCCTCCATTCACTTTTCCGTCCCAACCTTCGTCGGGGTTGGTTGTTTCAAAAATTTTATTTCCCCAACGGCTGTAAATTATCATGCTATAATTGCTGACATCGTTCAGATAAGGTTTAAATATTCGGTTTTTTTCAATCGAACTCAGCGGGTTGAAGGCGTTTGGAATGGTTACGCCAATTATTTTGTTGATATAGACTTCGTTTGATTTACTTTCGCCTTTCACGCCGTGCGGATTCGTGTCGCCTTCAATTGCCACAACATAATAAGAGTATTTGCTTACAGGAATGTTGCCAGCCTCTTTTGAAAGATATGCCGAAATATTATCTTCGTATTCATTGTTTGTGCCGGGAACAGTGGTCAATAATTCGTATTCGCCGTCTTCGAGGCTTCTGTAAATTTCATACAAATCGACATTGCCAAGATAGCTTGCATACGATATCCATTTTAGGTGAATCAGGTTGTTATCAGAGGGAACTTCCGAAGCTATCAGAATTATATTGTGCGAAACATCTGTTTCTATTGCCTTTTGTCCGCATGAGTTTATGGCTGCCAATTTGTAATTGTGCAGTGTTGTAACAGACGAAACCGAGTCTACAAATATTGCCTTTTCCTGCGAGTTGTCGTAAGTTGCAATTGTTTCAAAGGCGACAGTTCCGTTTTCTTTCATCAATTGATACTCTTTCACATCGGCAATAGTATCGAAAGTCAAGGAGAGTTCAATTGTGTTGTTCGACGTAACGGAAACGTAATCAAGATTTACTTTTTCGGCTTGTTGTGGCACATTTGTTTCAACATCAAGCATGTTTGAGCTTGAGGTAAATCCCTTAGAATTTTCAGCACGCACAAAATATTTATAATTGCTGTTTCCTTTCACGTTTCTATGGGTAAACGAAGTTTCCGCCGAAGAGATTACCCCTGCGGCTTCGTATTTTCCTCCATCAACAGAGTAGTAAACCGTTTGCGATTCAAGGCTGTTTCCCCAGCCGCTGTATGCTGTCCACGAAATGCTTGTTTCGAGTTTGCACTCGTCAAACGAAATATTTTGCAGGAATATGGTCCCGTGCGTATCGCTGATATTGCTCAATACCGATTCGGAAAGTGCCGCAATTTGGTATTTCTCTGAGCGAGCCGACGGATTTGCCTCGCGGTAACTTATCGTATGATCTTCGTAAGTAAAAACCGTACCTGCCACCGTATCGATAGGAAAATTTCCATCAATAATTCCGTCCACACCTGTGATTTCGCGATAGATAATTATACTGTCAATCCTTGGAACACTGTCAATTGTCCAACTCAGAAAAACCGTGTTTGTCTGATTGTTCACACTTACTGAGTCAATTGTTGGTTTTTCGGGTTTTTGTCCGAAAGCCTTACACTGGAGCAACAAAAATAGGAGGCTTATAAAAATTATAAGTTTATTCTTCATATATTTATATTTTATGAGTGATAAGTAATTAGTGATGGGTGATTTACTTACACCAAAGCTTTTCGCTTAACTTCCATCCTTATAATCATTCTGTTGTATGTTTAAAAATTTTTAGTCATGGTTGTTTCATCTGTTTTTTTGCTTTTAGCCCTTAGCTTTTGGCAGTTAAATAACCATTCCTTCAACTGATTATCAGTGAAATAATTCACAATTCACCATTTATAATTCATAATTTAACGAAATGTTGGTTTTTGTATAACGTAAAAAATAAAATTAAATTGAAAAAATACGTAAATTTGATTTTTTTTTCAGAAAAAAAACAAAGCTATAAATTTTTTGTTTAAAAATATCCGATATTGTGCTTCTAAATTTTTATAGACATATATTTTAATTATCAAAAAACATAACTCTTAATTCTTAACTCTTAAAATTTTTAACAGATAAATGAACGGAAAACTCTACCTTATTCCAACAACTTTGGGCAACAGCTCGATTGATGCTGTGATACCGCGCGGAATTTCAGAAATTATCAATTCAATTCGTTATTATATTGTTGAAAACGAACGTACAGCAAGGCGTTATCTGCTAAAAATAGGAATCCGAACAAAAATTGACGATTTAACATTTTTTGTTTTAAATAAACACACAAAACCAACTGATTTAGAAAAATTTCTATTGCCCGTCGGCAAAGGAAATGCTGTGGGAATAATTTCGGAAGCCGGTTGTCCGGGAATTGCCGATCCGGGAGCCGAAATAGTAGAAATTGCCCATCGAAAAAATATTCAGGTCGTTCCATTGGTTGGTCCTTCATCTGTTTTTTTATCATTAATGGCTTCGGGCATGAACGGACAAAATTTTGCGTTTACAGGATATGTGCCGATAAAACAGAACGAAAGAAAAAAGACGATAAAACGCCTCGAGAAAAACGTGTATGCTGAAAATCAAACCCAAATTTTCATTGAAGCTCCGTATCGTAACATGCAGTTGCTCAAAGAATTGTTGAATACTTGCCAAAACAAAACAAAACTCTGTATCGCCACAGATATTACGCTGGAAAGTGAGTTTGTAAGAACGCAAAGCATCGAGAAATGGAAAAAAAAACTCCCCGAATTGCACAAACGCCCGACAATATTTCTTTTGGGAAAATAATTGCTTATTTTGCGTGCTTTGCGCGTGCTTCCTTCTTGCTTCTACAGATGCTATTTATAGGCAATGAAAAACGGGTTGCGTAAGTCTTTTTTGTTGTATATCAGCGTTTTGTTTGTTTTCTGATTGACAACTTTCCCGCCTGCCGCTTCTACAATTGCCTGTCCGGCAGCCGTGTCCCATTCCATCGTGTCGCCAAATCGCGGATAAATATCTGCGAATCCTTCGGCAATCATGCAAAATTTCAAGGAACTGCCTTTGGAAACCATATTTATTTTCGTGTGTTTTTCTTCCAATTTGCGTATAAAATCTTGTGTTTCATACGAAATGTGCGTTCTGCTTGCAAGCACCGAATAGCAATTTTTTTCAACACGAAGCGGAAGTTTTTCTGCATACTTAATTCGGTCGTGCCGTTTTTCGTTTTCACGAAACTTTGTGGCATTCTTTAACTTAAACGCTCCAATTTCCTGATTGCCAAAATATAAAATATCGAAAACCGGAACGTAAATTATGCCGGCAACAGAACGGTTTTGTTGAATGAAAGCAATATTGACGGTAAATTCGCCATTTCGTTTGATGAATTCTTTCGTTCCGTCGAGCGGATCGACCAGCCAGAATCTTTCCCATTGGCATCTTTGCGAATAGCTGATGTTTTTTCCCTCTTCGCTCAGAATCGGAATGTTCAGCTCGGATAATTGTGCCCTGATTTGTTCGTGAGCCTTTACATCTGCCAAAGTCAAAGGCGAATTGTCTGACTTCGTTTGTACTTGAAAATCATTCGTATGGTAAACCTGCAAGATTTCTTTTCCGGCATCAATTGCAGCTCCGATTGCAGTGTGAATTAGTTCTGTCATGATTTTTTTATCGCTGTTTTTGCATGTAAAGGAACATTTTTTTGTGGCAATACGCAAAATTTTGTCTTAATTTCCAAAGCTAACCTTTTTGAACTTTCACAAAATCGTATTTTTTCAGACAAAACACCAAGCAAAAAGAGACAAAATGTCTTTTATTTTCGCAGAGTGTGCGACAAAATGTCTTTATTTTTGTGTTTTTGGTAATTAAAATCCTCTTTTTAAGCTCTGGTATATTGTTTGACCATCTTAAATCAAAAATTATTAGTAACTAAATTATGGAGGATACAATCATGTTAATAAGAAGAAATTTTTTACCGGATTTTATGGATAGTTTTTTTAATACAAATTTGTTGGACAACTATTCAAAAAGTGAAATTGGCGTTTCCATGCCTGCCGTAAACATTACAGAAGAAAGCGATAAATTTACTATTGAAGTCGCTGCTCCGGGCATTGATAAAAACGACTTCAAAATCAATTTAGAGCAGAATCTTTTGACTGTTTCTTGCGAGAAAGAAACAAAAAACGAGGAAACAGGCGAACGCTATACGAAACGCGAATTTAATTACAGTTCATTTTCTCGTTCGTTTACATTGCCCGAAAATGTTGAAGCCGAAAAAATTAAGGCAAAGCACCAAAACGGAATCTTGAAAATTGAAGTTCCGAAAAAAGAACAGGCAATTGAAAAAACACCAAGACAAATTGAAATATCATAGTTTTTGTGTGATATTCGATTAAACGACGAAATTTTTAAGCCGCCAACATAAGTTGGCGGCTTTTTTTTGGGTTTTGTGAAAAATATGCTTCTGCTTTAACTTTTTTTAACAATTCAACTGAAATATTTTATGCTCTTATTTGTTTTTATAGAAAAGCGAATTTGAAGACTAAATAAAAAGTAAAATTCACAACGCAATATATTTTCATGTGGTTGCTTGACAATTTTCAGCATTGTAAGAAAGTTGTTTTCAACCACTTTTTTTGCAAATGGCAATAGACAAAGAAGCGAGCAGGAAACCTCCGCAGCAAAATAGCTTTTTTCTTGTGTTAAATTAATCTAAATAATAATTGGAAAATTCATCTGAATTCTCTATCTTGGCTCTATAAAATAGAGCTATGTTGTGCGACAATACAAAAGATACGGTAAAGCAGATTTTCACCGAATACCTTGAACGAAAAGGACACCGGAAAACTCCTGAGCGTTTTGCAATATTGGACGAAATTTATACCAGAGAAGGACATTTCGATGTTGAAAGTTTGTATATTTTTATGAAGAATAAAAATTACAGAGTCAGCCGTGCAACGCTTTACAATACCATTGAATTGTTGCTTGATTGTAATCTGGTCGTAAAACATCAATTCGGGAAAAATCTTGCCCAGTTTGAGAGAGCCTATGAATGCAAACAGCACGACCACCTGATATGCAACAAGTGTGGAAAACTCATTGAATTTTGCGATCCGCGCATCTACGAAATTCAGGCAACCGTCAGTAAAATGATGGGATTTAAAGTAGCTTACCATTCGCTTTATTTTTACGGTCAATGCGATAGTTGCATTAAAAAATCGGAAACAGAAGACAACAAAAAGTAACTCATTGGAAGAAAACGGGAAACTTTAGGCGTTTTTAAACTTTATTCCTTGCAAAGATGAATCATTTGCTTTTGGTAATCGCTTTTTTTATCCTGACTTTCAATTTACAATGTCAAACAGACAAAAATAAGAAAATGGGAGAGAAGAAGATCGAATTTGAAATATATAAAACAGAAAGTGAATGGCGCGAGTTGCTGACTCCCGAACAATTCAATATTACGCGTCGGGCAGGAACAGAGTATCCGTTTACAGGATTGTTTTACAAACACACAGAAAAAGGCGTTTATTCTTGCGTTTGCTGTGGAAATGAGCTTTTTGATTCCGATACAAAATATAATTCAGCTTGTGGGTGGCCAAGTTTTTACAAAAAATTAAAGCCGGAAAACATTGTAGAGAAAAAAGATACAAGTCACGGAATGCTTCGGACAGAAGTACTTTGTGCAAAATGCGGCGCACATTTGGGACATGTTTTTAACGATGGTCCGAAACCAACAGGACTGCGCTATTGTATCAATTCCTCCTCCTTGAGCTTTAAAACATCAGAAAAGTAAATTCCGGCACTGAAACTCTTTTGCCTTGTGCGACGAAAGGGGAAAGTGCAAACCCGCATTGCGAAACTCGAATAGGCGTAATGCGGGTTTAGATTTTTATTCCCACTCAATGGTTGCAGGAGGTTTGGAGCTTATATCATACACAACACGGTTTACCCCTTTTACTTTATTGATTATATTGTTCGACATTTTTGCAAGAAAATCATGCGGCAAGTGAACCCAATCGGCAGTCATTCCGTCGGTTGAGTGAACAGCACGCAGAGCAACTACATTTTCGTATGTGCGCTCGTCTCCCATAACGCCAACCGATTGAACGGGAAGCAAGATGGCTCCTGCCTGCCAAACCGAGTCGTACAAATCCCAATCTTTCAAGCCTTGAATAAAAACATGATCTACCTCTTGAAGTATTTCAACTTTTTCTTGTGTTACATCGCCCAAAATCCTGATTGCCAAACCGGGTCCCGGAAACGGATGCCGACCGATAATTTCATTACTTATCTTCAACTCTCGTCCTACTTTTCGCACCTCGTCTTTAAAAAGCAGGTGTAAAGGCTCGACAACTTTTAGCTTCATTTTTTCGGGCAAACCTCCGACATTGTGATGCGATTTTATGGTCGCCGAAGGTCCTTTTACCGAGATTGATTCAATAATGTCAGGATAAATAGTTCCTTGTCCCAACCATTTTACATTCTCTAACTTTTTGGCTTCTTCGTCGAAAACCTCAATAAAATCGCGACCGATGATTTTACGTTTTTTCTCCGGATCTGTAACTCCTTTCAGATCGTTCAGGAATTTTTCTTTCGCATCAACCCCAATGACATTTAATCCCATGTCTGTAAACGAGTCCAAAACCAATTGGTATTCGTTTTTTCGCAACAAACCGTTGTTCACGAAAATACAAATCAGGTTTTTCCCGATTGCTTTGTGCAACAAAACGGCGGCAACAGACGAATCGACACCGCCCGAAAGTCCCAGTACCAGTTTGTCGTTGCCCAGTTTTACTTTAAGCTCTGCAACAGTTGTATCAATGAATGATGCAGGTGTCCAGTCTTGTTTACAATTGCAAATATCAACAACAAAATTCCACAACAAGGTTTTCCCCTCTGTTGTGTGATACACTTCAGGGTGAAACTGAATGCCGTATGTTTTTTCGTCTTTCACCTTAAATCCTGCGTAATAAACATCTTCTGTACTGGCAATAATCTCGTAGTTTTCAGGCAATTTCTCAATTGTATCGCCGTGCGACATCCAAACCTGCGAATGGTCGTTTACGCCTTTAAACAATGGACACGACTGTTCGATGTTTTCTAAATTTGCCCGTCCGTATTCTCTTTTATTCGACGGAAAAACGTTTCCTCCATAATGTTGTGTTAGAAATTGCGCACCGTAGCAAATGCCCAAAAGCGGCAATTTCCCTTTTATCCCTTCAAGATTCGGGATAGGCGCATTTTTGTCTCGAACCGAAAACGGACTGCCGGAAAGGATAACACCTTTTACATTTTCGTCGGGCGTGGGAAATTTATTAAAAGGGTAAATTTCGCAGTAAACATTCAATTCGCGAATCTTGCGGGCTATCAGTTGGGTGTATTGAGAACCAAAATCAAGGATTAAAATTTTTTCTTGCATTTTAATTTTTTTTGTACAGACTAAGATTTTTGTCAAATATAGCGAATTTCGCATTATCTTGAATAAATTTTAGAAAATAAAGGCAGAAAAATCATTTTTTTTAAAAAAAATATTTGCACATTAGAATTAATCTTCTACATTTGCACCCGCAATCGCAGATAAATGCGTCTGCACACAAAAAGGGAGCTTAGCTCAGTTGGTTCAGAGCACCTGCCTTACAAGCAGGGGGTCACTAGTTCGAATCTAGTAGTTCCCACCGAAAAAGATAAAACGCTTACAGATGAAAATTTGTAAGCGTTTTATCTTTTTTTTGTCTATCCTGCTATTTCGACTTCGACTTTGCCTTGTTTTTTGCTGCTACTGATTTTTTTTTCGTCGGAATACAGATGCCCAAAAATCAGCATGTTTTCTTGCATTATCTTCCGCTATTTTTTAAGTTTTGTAAATCTAAGTTTACTTTTTGCGGAATATTTGTATTCAAATTTTCTAAAAGGAATTGTAAGCCAGTTGTTTTCTTGTGTTTAATTTTTGTAATTTTGAGAAGAGAAATTCTCCGGAATGATGTTTTTTTTTCAGATGTCAGATTTCTGCGACAACAAACGTGCTTCCGCCAATAAAAATCATATCTTCCTTTTTTGCGTTTTGTTTGGCAGCTTCGACAGCTTCGGCGACAGATGAAAAACATTTGCCCGAAAGACCGCTCTGGAGTGCTTTTTCGTGCAGAGTATTTTCGTCCATTGCTCTGGGAATTTTTGCTTTCGTGAAATAATATTCTGCCGTTTTCGGGAATAATGCCAAAATTTCGTCTATCATTTTGTCTTTGACAAAGCCCAACACGCAATGCAATTTGCGGAATGCATTTTTTTCGATTTGTTGAACAATATTTCGGATTCCGTCCTGATTGTGCGCGGTGTCGCAAACAACGAGCGGATTGTTGCCAAGAATTTGCCAACGTCCTTTCAGTCCGGTTTGTGTTGTAATATTCTCAAAACCTTGATAAATGTCGGGTGTTGAAATTGCAAAACCTTGTTTTTTGAGCAAATCTAAAACCGAAAGTACGCCGAGCGCATTTTTGCGTTGATAAAGTCCTAAAAGATCTATTTTTAATTCGGAGTATGCCGTTTTGCCATTTTTTTCGACCGTAATTATTTGTTTCGCATCTGTGGTCATCATCGAATAGTCGCTCGCATACAGCTTATCGGCAAAATGGATTTCTGTTTCGTTTTCTTTTGCTTTCTTCTTAAAAACACAAGCCGTTTCTTCCTGAAATTCACTAACTACAAGCGGAATGCCTTTTTTTATGATTCCTGCTTTTTCCCTAGCAATGGCTTTTAAATCAGTGCCTAAAAAAGCGGTGTGATCCAAACTTATGTTGGTTATCAGCGAAACCAAAGGGCGAATGATATTTGTCGAGTCTAATCGTCCGCCCATTCCGACCTCAACAACCGCAATATCTACTTTTTCTCTTGCAAAATAATTGAATGCAAGGGCAACGGTCATTTCAAAAAACGAGGGCTTTATTTTTCTGAATATCTCTTTTTTGTGTTGCTCGACAAAATCAATAACTTCGCATTCAGCGATTTCTGTTCCGTTTATTTTAATTCTTTCTCTGAAATCGCGCAAGTGAGGCGATGTATATAATCCGACTTTGTATCCTGCCGACTGCAACACAGAAGCCAACATGTGCGAGGACGAACCTTTGCCGTTGGTGCCGGCAATGTGCAGCGATTTGAATTTTTTATGCGGATTGCCAAAATAGTTGTCCAAGTCGATTGTGGTTTGCAAATCTGCTTTGTAAGCCGCTTTGCCAACTCGTTGGTACATTGGAAGCTGCGAAAATAAATAGTGTATTGTTTCTGCGTAGTTCATGCCTGTTCAATCTTTTTTCTTTATAAGAAAATATGTAAAGGTAGAAAAAATCGCAATGTTTGATTATTAAGAAATGATTAAATTTCGTATAATCAAAGAATTATTTTTGCAATTGCAAGGAAAATACTTTAAATTGGATTGCTTTAAACAATAGCGATTTTTACAAAAAAAGTCATAGAAAAAATAGAAACAACTGAGCCTCACCGTCGTAAGTGAGGATTTTCTGTTTTTTGAAACAAGAAAGGCTTGTGTTTTTTCTTTTTTGATAAAAACAATTTTTTTTTGACGATTTTAAAAAAAAAAACAGATAAGGTTTATTTAATATTATAAATTTAAGTTGTAGGAAATGAAAAAGAAAGCTCCCCCATCTGAAAGTGAAGCACGAGAAATATATAAACAGTTTGAAGAGCTTGTTGAAAAATATAAAAAACGTGAAGATGCGGAAGATACGCAGCAAATTTTAGAAGCCTTTGAGCTTGCCTACAATGCGCACAAAGCAGAACGAAGAAAAACAGGAGAACCATACATCACTCATCCGCTTGAGGTGGCAAGAATAGTAGGAGAGGAGTTGAAGTTAGATGCCCTGAGCATAAGCTGCGCCTTGCTGCACGACGTGGTAGAAGATACAGACTTTACACTCGAAGACATAAGAGAAGGCTTTGGAGATCAGGCGGCTGTCATAATTGATGGACTTACAAAAATCGAGGAATTGTATGATGACAACTCAAATTTGCAAGCTGAAAATTTCAAAAAGCTGCTTACCACAATCAATGATGACATTCGGATAATTTTTATAAAACTGGCAGACCGCTTGCATAATATGCGCACATTGCATGGCATGAAGGAGAACAAACAATTGCAAAAAGCCGGAGAAGTTTTGTATGTTTATGCACCTTTGGCACACAGGCTCGGACTGCACAAAATAAAAATAGAGTTAGAGGATTTAAGTTTCAAATACAGACAAACGCATGAATTTCAGGCTCTTTTCAGAAAAATTCACGAGGCTTCCCAAAAGCAAATTGCCTACATCAATAAATTTAAAGACGGCTTGTTTAAATGTATGAAGAGAACAGGAGTCGATTTTCGGATTGATTTGTCCAGACGCTCGGTGTATTCTTCATGGTCGCAAATGAAAGAGAAAGGCGTTTCGGTCGAAAATATACCTAATCTGATTTGTATTCGCATTGTTTTTCAACCCAAAGCTAATGAAACTGAAATTACAGAGTGTTACAGAATTTACGGAGCTTTGACGCAGTGTTTTCGTATAAATGTAACAAAAGACTGGGTAAATTATCCGCGTTCAAACGGTTATGAAGCATTGCATTCGGAAATTAGTTTTGCCGGAAAATGGTTCCCGCTTCAAATTCGTACCCTTAGAATGCACGATATTGCAGAGTTTGGCTACGCTGTCGAGAAAAACTACAAAAAAGAATCAGACAAACCTACGCAACTTGACTTGTGGATTGAGAAAATCAAGCATGAAATACAAAAACCATTTGCCGATGCAAACGAATTTCTCGAAGAGATAAGATTAAACCTTTACAGTTCAGATATTTACATTTTTACGCCTAAAAATCAGGTGAGGATTTTGCCCAAAGCCTCAACGGTTCTTGACTTTGCCTACGAAATACACACGGAACTTGGGCATCATTGTATTGGAGCATTCGTAAATCAAAAAACACAAAAACCATACTTTGAACTAAGTAGCGGCGATCAGGTGAAAATTATTGCTGTTGAAACACAAACTCCGTCGATTGATTGGATGGAATTTGTGATTACTCCGAAAGCAAAAAATGCCCTGAAAAACTTTTTTCGGAAAACAGGAAAAGACAAAATGCTCGAAGGAAAAGCCTTGCTGAATAAAATTTCGAGAGAACTCGGGGTTAAATTTACCAAAGAAGAAATCGAAAAAATCAAAGATGTCTATAATTTTCGATCTATCGACGAATTTTATTATAAAATTGGCGAAAAATCAATTAATGAGGAAGATATTATCATTATCTATAAAGAAGAGCTAAACAAAAAAACGTTTGATTTTTCGCGTTTGCAGTTTCGTTCCAAAGGAAACAATCTTGGCGGAGGGAACAACAAGCCTGTGAAATTCGACAAAAAGTCAAAAATAATTCTTGATGATTCGTTTGATGTTTCAAATTTCATGTACGGACATTGTTGCAATCCTTTGCCCGGCGACGATGTTATCGGATATAAGTCGCATAACAAGGAAATTGTGATTCACCGAGCAGACTGCCCCGAAGCCATTCGCCTGAGTGCAAACAGTAAATATCCGGTAGTGAAAGTTGAATGGACAACACACCGCCAGGAAACTTTTTTGACCCGAATTAAAGTTATCGGGACAGACCGCCCGAAACTGCTGAAAGATGTAATCGCTGTTATTTCCGATAAATTTAACACAAATATAAAAGCGGTTAAAATCAGCAGCGATTTCGATAAATTTAAAGGAATTGTTGATTTGTATGTTCACAGTATCGACGATTTGAATGATATTCGTCAGAATCTTACCCAGATAAAAGGCGTTGAGGAAGTGAGGAGAACCCTGCTCAAAGATGATGTTTTATAGACTGTTCGGAAAAACAACACTTCGTTGAAACGGAGAATTAAATATAGAAAATACATGCGAAAACCTCGCCCTAATATTTTTATTTTTTGGTTTATCAATCTTGTAATCTGCTTTTCTTTGTTTTCGTCGCGTGCGCAAACCTATGACAAACAGTCGCATAAATTGATACAATTTCTTGTTTATGTGTCAAACTATTATGTTGATTCTGTTGAACAGAACGAAATTATTTCATCTACGATACTTTCGGTGCTTGAAGAGGTCAAGCCCGAAGTGTTGCACGATTCTGTATATAATGCGCTGAACCGCATGGGAATAAAGTACAAGATTGGCAAAGATTCATCGCTTTCGCTTGGGAACATAAAAGGCGGCTTGGACGAACAAGCCTACACCTTGATACGTTTTTTGAGCTATATCTCAAATTTCACAAACGATACGCTCACACAGCAAATGATTGTCGAAAATACCATCAGAAAAGTGCTTCGCAACTTGGATCCGCATTCTACATTTATCACGAAAGACGAGGTGAAATCCATGAACGAATCGCTTCATGGCAATTTTGAAGGCATTGGCATTCAGTTTAGTATTTTACATGACACTGTGCTTGTTGTTTCGCCAATCAAGGGCGGTCCCTCAGCCAAAGTCGGGATAAAATCGGGCGACAGAATTGTCAAAATAGAAGATGAAATCATTGCCGGAGTGGGAATCAAAATTTCCGATATCAGAAAAAAGTTAATGGGCAAAAAGGGAACAAGCGTGCGCCTTACGGTTTACAGGAAAGAGACCGGCGAAACCTTAGAATTTAAGATTTTTCGCGGAAAAATACCGCTATTCAGCATCGATGCCTCGTATATGGTAACGAATGATATTGGATACATTAAAATATCGAAATTCTCAGCCACAATGCTCAAGGAGTTTCAGCATCATATGAAAAAACTGAAAAAAAACGGCATGAAACAAATGATTCTGGATTTGAGAGAAAACGGCGGAGGATATTTGAATGCTTCTATTCGTTTGATAGATGAATTTCTTGATGACGGAAAAAACATATTGCATACAGAAGGATTGCACAGTCCGAAACGATTGTATAAAACCGATTCAAAAGGAAATTTTGAAAAAGGCGAACTTGTGGTTTTGATAAACGAAAGTTCGGCATCGGCAAGCGAGATTTTCTCGGGAGCTGTTCAAGATTGGGATCGAGGATTGATTATCGGCAGGCGTTCATATGGAAAAGGGCTTGTGCAAAAGCCGTTTATCCTTGCCGATGGCTCAATGATACGACTTACCATTGCCCGATATTACACTCCCACGGGAAGGCTGATTCAACGACCTTACGACAAAGGAGTGGTGAAATATCGGCAAGATTTTAATAAGCGTTTTGCAAAAGGCGAACTCTCTTACAGAGACAGCATTCACTTTTCCGACTCTTTGCAGTTTCATACTATGCTAAACAACAGAATTGTGTACGGCGGAGGTGGAATAATGCCCGACATATTTATTCCGATTGACACCCTCGGATATTCTGACTATTATCGCAACTTGGCAAAACAAGGCATAATGACCCAATATGTTACTGAATATATCGACCAAAATAGAAAAAAGATAAAGAAAAAATATTCGACTTTCAGAAAATTTAGAAAAAAGTTTGATGTTACAGACGAAATGTTGGATAAACTTACAAAACTTGCAGAAATGCAAGATATTGCTTATAAAGACTCTGAATTTAAGCTATCAAAAGAAAATATTCGCCGGCAAACGAAAGCATTAATAGCACGAGGCATCTGGAATACGAGCGAATATTACGAAATTATGAACGAAACGAATAAGATTTTTCAGAAAGCCGTAGAAGTTTTGGATCAGAAAACCTCATATTTGTTGCTGAAATCAAAGGACTAAACCCCCAAAACGAGGTCTTTTGAGGTAAAAACAGACGAAAGAAAAATTGTGGTGAACAACTTTTTTTTGTTAATTCGCAGCAGAAAACCTAAAAAAACGCATTTGCTCAATGATTCAGCAATTCATACATTGGATTTGGGAACACCCGGACAAAAGTATTGAAATTTTTGGTGCTGTTACAGGAACACTTTATTTATTTTTCTCGATAAAACGCATTATTTGGCTTTGGCATGTTGGTTTAATCTCTTCGGCAGTATATGTTTATGTTTATTTTGTGGAAAAATTTTATGCCGATATGGGGCTGTACATTTATTATGTGTTGATTAGTATCTACGGCTGGTATCATTGGAAATACGGAAACCGGGGCAACGAAAAAGAAAAACTTCCTGTCTCGAAAATAGAGAAACAAAAGGCTTTGCTGTTGAGCGGTGTTTCTTTGGCTCTTTTTTTACTTATCGGCGCTTTTCTTGACAAATATACCGATTCGCCTTTGCCGTGGTGGGATTCTTTTACAACTTCCTTGAGCATTGTTGCGACATGGATGTTGGCTCGAAAACAAATTGAAAATTGGCTTATATGGCTTGTTGTCAATCCGGTAGCCATTGGTCTTTATCTCTATAAAGGATTAATACCAACGGCAATCTTGTTTTCTTTTTATTTCGTATTGGCAATATTGGGTTATAGAGATTGGAAAAAAGAGTTAAGAGTTAGGAGTTAAGTTGCTATTTGCGGTTAAAATAAGTTGGAGGCAAATTTTCCCGCGACCCTGTCAGGGTTTCAAACCCTGACAGGGTCGCGGGAAAAAACGACAAACGCAAGAAATTTGCAAAAAATATCGTGTAGAGCAATAAATTTTGAGGAAAAAACGAAAACAAAAGCAGACAAGCATTGCCAAGGAACAACACAAATATCAAACGAATAATCATTACCGGACCCGAATCGACCGGAAAATCTACGTTGGCGGAAGCATTGGCAGCACACTACCAAACAACTTGGATTGCAGAATATGCCCGAACATATATTGAAAAACTCAACAGACCTTATACTTACGCAGATATAGTTTTTATTGCAGAATATCAGGTAGAACAGCTAAACAAAATTTATCGGCAAGCACGAGAATTTGTTTTTTTCGATACGGGACTTATCCTTACAAAAGTATGGTTTGAGGTCGTTTTTAACAAAAAACCAAAGTGGATTGATCAAGAAATAATTCGGAATAAACCCGATTTATATTTACTTTGTAACACCGATATTGAATGGGTTGCCGATAATGTGCGCGAAAATGGAGGCGAAAAAAGAAATCGCCTGTTTGAAATATACAAGAATGAGATAGAAAATTTTGGATTTAGATATAAAATCATAAGCGGAAAAAACAAAATGCGCTTAAAGAATGCAATAAATTTTCTTGATAATATTCAGGAAAAAATCAGCGTTACAAAATATAGAACAGAACTCATTTGATGAGTTAAAAAGAGTATAAAAGAAAAAGCAATTGGCTGCGGCATTAAAAAAAAGACAAAATGAGTAAAAGTTTTGAATTTATCGCAAAAACCTTTCACGGACTTGAAGAGGTGTTGGCAAAAGAACTGAAAAACACATCAGCTAAAGATATACAGATACAAAACCGAGCAGTTCGGTTTAAAGGCAGCTTGAAAACAATGTACGAGGCAAATTACCTATGTCGCACGGCATTGCGGATTCTCAAACCGCTGCATACTTTTAAGGTAACAGATGCCGAGAGCCTTTACAAAGGCGTTCGCGAGATCAATTGGTTTGAGCATCTTACCATTCACGACACTTTCGTAATCGACAGCCTTGTTTTTTCAAAAGCCTTTAATCACTCAAAATTTCCGGCATTGAAAGCCAAAGATGCCATTTCGGATCAATTCAGGGAAAAATACAATCTCAGACCCTCGGTTGATACAACAAATCCGACAATCAGGATAAACCTGCACATTGCAAACGAAACGGGAACTATCTCGCTCGACAGTTCGGGCGAAACGCTCAACAAACGAAATTACAGAAAAGAAACCGGCCCAGCACCTTTAAACGAAGCATTGGCAGCAGGCATGATTTATCTGACCGAATGGAATCAGGAAGACATTTTCATCGACCCGATGTGCGGCTCCGGAACTATTTTGATAGAAGCCGCCATGATTGCCTTGAATATTCCTGCCGGCATAAAAAGAAAATTTTGGGCTTTTCAAAATTGGAACGACTATAATCCGCGCATCTGGCGAGAAGTCAAAGAAACGGCAGAGGACAAACGAAACAAAAAAGCCGACCTGCTGTTTTCAGGAATCGATAAAGACAAAAAAGTAGTAGAACTTGCCCGACGCAATGTGCGAAATATTGGTTTGTCGGAATACATTCATATAGATTATAATGAATTGGAATACTTGGAAGCTCCCGAAGACAAAGGTGTTATGGTAACAAATCCGCCATACGGCGAAAGAATAAAACCCGAAGAGATAGAACGTTTGTATAAACAAATCGGGGATAAATTGAAAAACGAATTTGCCGGATACGAGGCTTGGATTCTGAGCGGCAACAAAAATGCAATGAAAAACCTTGGACTGAAACCAATGAAAAAACACAAACTTTTCAACGGAGCGTTGGAATGTAAATACAATCAATACAAAATTTACGAAGGCTCGAAAAAAAACACGAAAAAAGAATAAAATGACGAGAAAACGTATGATGTAACAATATTCTGTACGGATATGTAGAGGAATTGAAAAAACTTTATCAAACAGAAAAAAGATTTAAACAAATTATATCTCTTAGGCGTTATATTCATTTAGGAATCTTAATTAATGGTATATTATTTGTTTTTTAAATATTGCATTTCGGTGTAATAAATAGCAGAAAAATTGCATTTACTAACGGAACTTAGCGTTTATCCCACAAGCAAGAACAATGGAAAAACAATAGAAAAGAACAAAAAAAATTACTTTTTATCCAAATTAATTAATAATTTTTCTATATTTGTCAATAAAATGATAAAGTTTAAGGACTTTCTCGTAAGGCAAATGAGCATTAACGTCTGTAACCTATGGCATTTAATGTAAATCAATGGTATAAAGAAATTTGTAAAGGAGATGTCCTTTTTTCAAATGTAGGAGAGTTGTCTTCAGATCAAATTACTCAAATTCTTGATAAAATCGAAAAGAAGATTGACAAAGTTGATGACAATCCTAAAAAGAGAAAAAGATTATACAGCATTATTGTTGAATCTTTACAAAATTTATATCATCATTCAAACAACAATCCGCTACTGAGCGAGAAAGGAAAATCAGAAAAAACCAGCATCTTTGTACTGAAAAAAAGTGAAGAAGGATATCGGCTCACAACCGGTAATTATATTTACAAAGAAGCTGTTCAGAAGTTGGGAGATAGAATAGAACAGATCAATTATCTCTCGAAAGCTGAACTCAAAGCTCTGTATAAACTTATTCTGAATAACGAAGAATATTCAGAAAAAGGCGGAGGAGGTTTGGGCATGGTTGATATAGCCAGAAAAAGTGGAAATAAAATAGAGTATAAATTTTATAGATACAATAAAAATTTTCATTATTTTTGTTTTAGTGTAAACGTATAATTGAGTAAATAAAAAAAATAATCTTACTATATATGAAGCCGATTATAAAGGAAGGAACCCCAAAAACGCCAACTGTAAAATTTGATGCAGAAAAAGGAATAGTTGAAATCAAAGGAAGATCTATTCCCGAAAATTCAGTTGAATTTTACAACCCATTGGTAGAGTGGCTTGAAGAGTATGCAAAAAGTCCGCAGTCTTTAACTCAGGTAAACATCCAGCTTGAGTATTTTAATACAAGTTCGTCGAAATGTATCCTTGATGTGTTCAAAAAGCTCGAAACCATTTTTAAGAGCAAAAACGACGTTATAATAAATTGGTATTACGAAGAAGACGACGAAGATATGCTCGAAGCCGGAGAAGACTACCAATCTATACTGAAAATCCCTTTCAAGATGAGAGAAATTGAAGAATAGGCTTCATTTGTGAAAAATTTTTTTATGGTTATATATCATTAGTAGCATTCAACAGACATACTGTCTGTTGAGGCTACTTTTTCGCTTCTTTATTTTTTCTTTCTGTATTGTTTTTCCCAATTCCATGCAGAAAGCATCATTGTGTCCAATGATTTTTCTGCTTTCCAGCCCAACTCCTTGTTTGCGAGCTTGGTATCAGCCCATATTTTCTCAATATCCCCTTTGCGGCGTTTGGCAATTTTATAGTTAAGTTTTACGCCCGAAACTTTTTCAAAGGATTTTATCACTTCCAAAACAGAATATCCAATGCCTGTTCCGAGATTGAAATACTCATAATCCTGTTTTGTTTTATTTTTCAGCAATCGTTCAACTGCCACTACATGCGCTTTTGCCAGATCTGTTACATGAATATAATCGCGAATACACGAGCCGTCGGGCGTATTGTAGTCGTTGCCAAAAACACGCAAACATTCCCTTATGCCGAATGCGGTTTGTGTGATGTAAGGCACGAGATTGTCCGGCACTCCGATCGGCAGTTCCCCAATCAGTGCCGATTCGTGCGCGCCAATCGGATTAAAATACCTTAGCGATATTGCCTTGAAGGTATTTTCGGCGCAAATTGTTTCTTGAATGATCTCTTCAGCAATCTGCTTGGTGTTTCCATAAGGTGAAACAGCTTTTTGTATCGGAGCTTGCTCTGTAACAGGAAGTTCTTCGGGCTGACCGTAAACGGTACACGATGACGAGAAAACCAAGTTTAGGACATTGTTTTTCAGCATTGCCTCAAGCAGGTTTACAAGCGAAAAAAGATTGTTGCGGTAATATTTCAAGGGTTTTTCAACCGATTCGCCAACAGCTTTATGTGCTGCAAAATGAATGACTGCCGCAATATTCTGCTCTTGATTGAAAAACTTGTCGGTCAAAGCCTTGTCGCTTAAATTGAATTTAAAAAACAAGGGGCGTTTGCCGCATATTTTCTCAATATTGTCTAAAACCTCAATGTTTGAGTTCGACAAATCGTCAATAATCATTACCTCAAAGCCTTGTTGAAGCAATTCGACAACAGTATGCGAACCAATGAAACCTGTTCCGCCTGTAACCAAAATCGTTTGTTTGTCCATATTTTCTTGTTGTTGATATTTTCTATTCTTCTTTGTGTCGCTCCATGTATCCGAGTAAGTTTTTCAGACCGCTAAAATGCAAGCTCACATACAACAAAATTGTCATAAACCAAATCACTCCGAGATTTACCCAGTAAGTATCGTAAAATTTTCCGAAAATTTGCTTTCGTGGAGCGTAAAAATGTGCTTCAATAAACCCACTTTCAGGGTCTTGAAATATTGGGTCTGCTTTCTGGTACAACCTTCCTTTGTATTCAACAATTCTGACAACTTCGGAATTTTTCACAAAATCATTTAAGCCTTCGTTGTCGTAATTTTGTTTGAGTTTTAGGAATGCTTCGCGTTCTTCGCGGTTGGTTTGTTGTTCTGATATTTTTTTGTCTTTCGCATTGTTGGCTCTGTTTGCCAGTTTTATGTAGTATGATTTTACGTCGTAGAAATAATTTCTGAGTTTTTCAATGGTTTTTTCATTAAATTTGCCAAACTCAAGTTTTTTTATCTTATCGAATTTAATTTTATCATTCATTTTTTCATGATATACGATTTCGTCTTTGATTAATTTAATATCGCTTTTTACTTGTTCTTCTTTGCTTTTATTTTTCAGGTCGCGCGACAAGCTGTTGAGTTTGTTGCTCAGTGTTGTCAGCCAAAAATCTTTTCTATATCTGGCAAGGCTTATCAGCTTGTCGTAGATATAAAATTGTTTTTCAAATTCATTATCCTTAAATTGGTGTACGGCAAGTGCTTCGTAAGCCCAGCGGGCTGTCATTATTTCGCCATACCACGGAATGCTGACAGGCGAAGAGATCGTGGGGTTCAATTTGTCAAATTTCACGATTATTCCGCTTAAAATGATTTGCGGAATGACAAGAAACGGAATCAGAATATAGATTGTAACCGAAGTTTTAAAACTGTCGGAGATATTTAGTCCCAGCATGTTTGCAAAACACCATGTACTAAACAAAATCAGCCAATAGCTGAAATACATTCCTTTTATTTCGAGTATTGAATTTCCTACGATAACAAATGTAAATGCCTGAATGGCAGATAATCCTGTTAATATGGCAACTTTTGAAAACAAATAGCTTGTTCGGCTCAGGTTCAGGAACTTTTCGCGTTTGAGTATTTTTCGGTCTGAAATAATTTCTTCGGCACTTACGGTCAATCCGATAAAAATAGCGATAATTACTGCCATGAAAATATAAACCGGAAGGTTTGTGTTTTCGCTGTAAATATAACCTGCTGCATTTCCTCCTGTTACGTCGTAATATTTGATGATGTAGGAAAGCAGTATTGCCAAGACGGGAGCTTCAAGGAGGTTTATGAATAAGTATTGTTTATTGGTCAGTTTTGCCAAAACATCTCGAATGACGAAAACCCGAAATTGTTTCAATTTTTTCGGTATTTTAAATGTATTTTCCGGAATATCAACAGCGGGTTTGATTATTTTTTTCTGTTCTTCAACATGTTTTAAATAATGGGCATTCCATTCTGCCGGAGATATTTTTCGTGCTTGTGTCAGGTTTCCGTATTCGTCGAGAACTTGCGATTCGACGATATTGAAAATTTGTTCAGAGTTTACATTTCCGCAAACCGTGCATTCGCTATCGCTCCAGTCGGCTTGTTGCATGCGCGATTTGAAATAGATAATCGAATCGACAGGGTCGCCGTTGTAAATTAAGTATCCGCCTTTGTCTAAAATCAAGAGGCGATCAAACATCTTGAAAATATCGGACGAGGGTTGGTGTATTACAACAAACACAAGTCGTCCTTTCAGGGCAAGTTCTTTCAAGAGATCCATGATATTTTCCGAATCGCGCGAGGACAATCCCGAAGTTGGTTCGTCAAGAAACAAGACCGAAGGTTCGCGAATCAATTCTAAGGCGATATTGAGGCGTTTTCTTTGTCCGCCGCTGATTTTCTTGTTTAGCGGACTTCCCACAACCATGTCTTTTATGTCGAACAAGCCGAGATTTTGCAGCACTTTTTCAACAGATTCAACGATCTGACTTTCCGTATAATTTCCGAAACACAATTTCGCATTGTAGTAAAGGTTCTGAAAAACAGTAAGTTCCTCAATCAGCAAATCGTCTTGCGAAACATGCCCGATGCTTCCTTCGACCTTTTCCTGTTGTGCATGAATATCTATTCCGTTAATAAAAATTTCTCCTTTCGAGGGTTTGTTTGAGCCGTTTAAAACATTCAGCAGTGTTGATTTTCCTGCGCCGCTTGCGCCCATGATTCCTATCAGCCTGCCGGATTCTTCGGTAAAACTCAAGTCTCTCAATCCGAGTTTTCCGTTCGGAAATTTGTATTCAAGGTGGCTGGCTTCAAATACGATTCTTGATTTCAGCAGATCCAGCTTGAATTTACTTACAATATCTCCGTAGTAAACCGGTTTTATCGAAGGGTTACGAATAGACGAGCCTGCCGTCAGAACATTTACCTTGTCTTTCGGAATCAGCTGTCCGTTCAGATACAGTTCTTTTGCTCCGTCGTACCTGAAAATTTGCATGTTTGTCGATTCGATATTCAGAATCTTTATTTCGCCAATCATGCCTTTCGAGCGGATATGCTTTACTTCCGGATGTCTGTGTTTGTTATTTTTATCAATAATCAGAATATGAGGCGAAAACGGAATGTTTTTAATCGAATTTAGCACAAATGATTTTATGTGGCTGTATTCCTCTATCGAGATATTGAATGTGCTGGCTACTGTTTCGACAAATTCAAGTTCTTGTTCCGTAATGACTTCTGAGTCGGATTTTATAAATTCAAGCAAACGTATTAATACAACTGTTTTCTGCTTTTGAATAAGTTCAGTATTGATTTCCGTACAAATTTTAAGTACTTTCACAGAACTTAAAGCGACACGTTTTCGCGATTTTTTCTTCTGTTTTTCCTGAAAATGGTAATAAAATTCATCAAATACATTTAAATACTCAAGAACCAGTTCCTTATTAAGCAGCTGATTTAAGAAAGATTCTACCACATGCCTCCGGTCTTCTTTGTTACTTTCGGGGCGTGCAATAATGGCAAAAAGCTGCATTAATGCTTTGAGAATTCGTTCGCTCATTTTATTTTTTTATTTTATTTCAGAAAAAAGTTAAAACTATATAGCCATTTATAATTGTTTATAACCAATATACAGTATCACAAAATCAGAAATAGGTTTGTCTGCATCAAATTTAGCTTCGATGATGCACTCCATTGTTGAGTTGAACTTGAAATCCCAAAATTCGGAAAACCCGTGTTCTTTGTTGCAAAACAACAGATTTCTATCTCTATCGTAAAGGCTGAAAATTATTTTTGTTTCAGGCGCATTGCTAAGTCCAACAATTCGGTAAATTATGCCGGCATAGAATGTGGCTCGAAATTCTGCGGCTTCATCTTCTGTGATTGATGCTTTATAAATCTGTCCGTCTGACACAAACGGGGCTTTCAGATACAATTTCACTTTTTCATCTAAGGTGTCATTTTGCGCATTGCCCGACAAGGAAAAAGCAAGAATAAAAGCAATTGATATGAGTATAAAATGTTTTTGCATTATATTTTATGTTTTTATAAAAAATCAGCTTATTTTTTGTCTCTACACAGAAAGTTTTTATTCACTCACCAAGCGTCTTCTGATTTGTGAAATTGAGTCTGCAATTGCATTTAGCTGATAGTCAGTTATTACCAATTTTGTTGTACTGTTTATTAAAGTCAGCTTTTTGTTGGACAAAATTGTAGGCTCGTGATATATGTATTTTACAGCTACGCCGTCGTAAATCGCCGCAAGGTCTATCAGCGATTGTATAAAACGGGTTAACTCATCTGAATGTGTTCCGTAATACGGGCGCAGCAAAGCAATCAGGTTGTCGAGCGAATATTTTTGTTCTCCTATCTTCTGAACCAGTTGCTTTCTGTCTTTCTCGTTTGTCGAATTTGACAATAAATACAAAGATTCTATCCAGCCGCCTGCAAGTATAAGCACCCCGATAATGTTTCGCTCGCTATTCATCAGGTAGGTATCAATATCTCTGTACAAGTCCGACATGATATGCAAAAGTGAGTCTTTGTTCGTGCTGTTTTTTTCGATTCTTTCAAGTATTTTTTCATCAGCATATTGATTGATTCCCAAATCTTTGCTGAGTTGTTTCAGGGCTGCAAAATATAAAGTTGCATCAGGAAATTGCTCATACATTTGTATATATCCCAAATTTGCCCCATACACACCCATATTTAGTGCTTTTTTGAGATTGGTACTATAATTTTCTAATCCTTTCGTCGAGTTCAGCAATTCTTTGTTGTAAGGCAGGTTCATTCTTCTCACTAAGGACGCAACCTGAAAAGGAGGAGGAATGCTAAAAAGTTTATCATTTACCTTGAGCAAAGACTTTCCCAAATCGTCGGCATTTTCATATTCAAGCTCATTATCTTTTGATGACGACCGATTGCCACAAGCATAACACATAAGCAGGCAAATAAGTACTGTTGTAGCAATTGTAATGGATTTCATAGTCAATTGATTTAAATGTAAGGAACTGATCATCAGTAATATAATTTCAAATTCTTAATTCTTAACTCTTAATTTTTACTTTTAACGAAGTGTTGTTATTTGCTCCTCAAAGTTAAAAGTAAAATTTGATTTATGAATTTTATCCTTTACAAAGGAATTAATTATACACAAATTATGCAAAACTTTTTTTTTAAGCAAATTTTTATCTGTTTTATTACTCAATACTTCGTTGTTTTTTTTGTAAAAAACTGATAATAAGTAGCTTATGTTGATATTTTGCGCACATATCGCAACTTTCTGATTGTCATTGTGTTAAATTCTTAATTTTTAACTCTTAATTTTAATTATGTCTGAAATAAATTTCAGGCATAAAATCAGAATCGAACACCAATTACGAGAATATCATCGACTTGCTCGTTATCTCCTTTCCACGATTCTATGGTTTTGTCCAACAATAGTTTTTGAATCGTCATTGGCTTTTGGTGGTTTCTAAGAATCAGTTCTTTGAATCGTTTGTACTTAAATTTTTTATTGTTTGGTCCGCCAAATTGGTCGGCATAACCGTCGGAAAAAATATAGAATGTGTCTCCTTGCTGAATATCAATTTCGTGGGTTGTAAATTTCTCCATTTTTTCGTACAATCCAATGGGCATTCTGTCCGATTTTACAACATTTATTTGATTATCTCGAACATGATACAACGGACTGTTTGCTCCGGCATAGAGAATTTTCTTTTTGTCTCGTTCAAACATACAAATTGCCATATCCATTCCGTCTTTTGATTCGCTGGCAACACCGCGCTGCTTTAATGACACAATTACGTGATCGCGCATTTCGTTCAGCACTTCTCCCGGATCTACAATTCCTTTTTCTTTCACTATTTCGTTCAGAAACGTAACACCAAACATGCTCATAAAAGCTCCGGGAACGCCGTGTCCGGTACAATCTGCCGAAACAATAATATCTTTGCCCGATTTTTGTCCTGCCCAATAAAAATCGCCGCTAACAATATCTTTAGGTTTGAAAAGCACAAAAACATTCGGCAGGAAACTCTTCATTACATCTTCTCTTGGCAATGTCGCCGTTTGTATTCGCTTTGCATAGAGGATACTATCCATTATTTCCTTTTTCTGATGGGCAATATAATCGCGCTGCTGATTGGCAATGTCTCTTTGTTTTTCAAGAACGTCTTTTTGTCCTTCAATCATGTCGCGTTGGGTTTCAATTTCCTCATTTTGTTGAATCAGTTCTGCTGTCCTGAGTTTCACTTCGTTTTCGAGTTGCTCTTTTTGTCGGTGAATTGCTTTGGTTCTCCAGCGGAAAATGCCGAATAGGAGCAGGGCTATAATTATTCCGAGCGATATTTTAAATACAGATGTTTGCCAGAATGCAGGTTTTATTCTAACGATCAATGATGCGCCTTCGTGATTCCACACGCCGTCGTTGTTTGAGCCGCGAACCTGAAATACATATTTTGCCGGCGAAAGGTTCGTATAATATGCAAAGCGGCGTGTTCCGATATTAATCCAATTTTTGTCAAAGCCTTTCATTCTGTATGAATATTGATTTTTTTCGGGCGCAACATAGTCTAATGCCACAAAATCAAACGAAAAGCTGTTGTCTTGCCAACTTAGTTCAAGCAGTTTTTTTTCAGAAATGGCAGTGTCGAGCTTAACTTTTTTGTTTGAAACTTTCACTCCCGTAATGACAATGGGTGGCGGATTGGGGTTTGCCTTCAGGTTGTTAGGGAAAAAAGCATTAAATCCGTTGATTCCGCCGAAGAGCATTTCTCCTTTGCTTGTTTTACAATAACTTCCGACCAAAAACTCGTTTCCCTGAAGTCCGTCGCGATAATCGTATCCGCGAACCGATTCTGTTTTCTTATCGAAACGCACAATTCCCTTGTTGGTGCTTATCCACAAATAGCCGAGTTTGTCCTCTAAAATTCCCATAATCACATCGTTCGGAAAGCCGTTTGCCTCTGTATATCGTATGAATTTTCCCGTTGTGCGGTTAAACAAGTTCAAGCTTCCTTTGGCTCCAATCCATAAATTTTTGTCAGAATCTTCTGTTATACAATAAATTCTGTCGTTCCCAATGCTTGTTGTGTCGGCAGTGTGTTTATAATGCGTAAATGTGCGCAAGCGTTGGTCTATGCTGTTGATTCCGCCGCCGTAAGTTCCAACCCAAATGACTCCTTTATAATCCTGATAAATTGTAGTAACAAAATCATCGCTCAGGCTGTTCCTGCGTCCCGGATCGTGAGTAAAAACCTGAAATTTCCCGTTTTTGGGGTTGTAAAGATTCAGTCCGCCGCCAAAAGTTGCAATCCAAACTCTGCCTCTGTTGTCTTCAAAAATATCCCAAACCCTGTTGTTACTAAGGCTGTTATTATCATATTGTTTAGAGAGGATTCTTGTAAATTTTTGCTTTTTTTTATCAAACAAATTCACTCCGCCGCCATCTGTTCCAATCCAGATATTGCCTTTTGAATCTTCCAAAATTTTCCGAACATGATTATTACTCAACGAGTTTTTGTCTCCTCGAATGTTTTTGTAATGTTTAAACGTATTGTTTTCCCTATTCCACAGGTTCAGCCCGCTGTTTACCGTTCCTATCCAAATATTTTGTTCTTTATCTTCATAAATACTTCGTATTTGGTTTGAGCTGAGGCTGTTCAGGTTGTGAGGATCGTGCCTGTAAACATTAAATTCTGTGGAGGCAGTGTTCCATTTATTCACACCGCCAAGCGATGTTCCTGCCCACAAAGTGTTGGTTTTGTCTTTGTACAAATACAGTATTTCATTGACACTTATGCTCGTATTGATTGCAGGATTGTGTTTGTAAATTGTTTTTTGTTTTGATGTATCAATTTTCACCAGACCGCCGGTTTTTGTCCCTATCCATAATGTGCCTTTTTCGTCTTTCACCAGCGAATTAACTGTATAATCGCTTGGTAATTTATTTTCTGTATTTTCATAATATGTTTCAAAATCAAGAGTTTCGAGCATCAGTTTTGCAACGCCCTTCATCGTTCCCACCCAAAGGTCTTTCGATTCGTCTTTGTATAGGCAGGTTATATAATTGTCGGGAGTATTTTTTTTGTTGTTTGTTGTTTGTTTGTAAACGCTGACTTCGCCCGTAATAAAATTGAATTTATTCAGTCCTTGATTTGTGCCAATCCAAAAATGTCCCGGAGGTCCGGCAATAATTGCTGTAATGTAATTACTTGAAATGCTGTATTTTGATTTTTTCTTGCTGTAATATCTTACGAATGTTTCCTTCTTGGGGTTAAATTTATTCAATCCGAAGGCGCTTCCAATCCAAATGTTGCCGTTCATATCTTCCAAAATAGCATTAATCGTATTATTGCTGACACTGTTCGCATCGTTTGGCTTGTATTGGTAGGTTTTAAATTGATTATTGAAAGGATTAAATTTGCAAAATCCTTTGCTTTTTGTTCCCACCCACAAATTTCCTTGCGAGTCTTCAAAAATTGTTGTTACGGCATTGTCCGGCAGCGATGTAGAGTCTTTCGGATCGTTCCTGTAAGTTATGAAATCGTAGCCGTTGTATTTATTCAAACCATCGAGGGTTGCAAACCAAATGAAACCCTTTCGGTCTTGCAATATGCAAAACACCGAACTTTGTGACAAGCCTTGTTCGATTGAAATTTTATCAAAAAAAATCTGACTCCCTTGCGAATACAGATTGCCCGACAAAGGAAGCAAGCACAGCAGCAGAAGAAAAAAGAACAAGCCATTTTTTCTACGGGGCGGGTAATTTTTCTTGCGTATTATTGACCTTATTTTTTGTGTTTGAAAAATGGTCATTTTTGATTAAGTGATTATATTGTTTTTTTGTTAATTAATTTCAGTACGATTTCTATTCGATTGTATATTTTTTCATAGATGCAAAAAACGTGCATTAAATCCGTGTAAGTTGTCGTATTTTAGTCAATATTTTTTTCGAGCTTTAACTTCTTCTTGAGGTCAGCATTTCAAACATATGGTGAATAATGACTGTTTCGGTTGCAAGAATGTTGAAAAAACGGTATCTGTTGCATTTTAAAATAATTGCTTTTCGTGTTACAAGCAGTTCGTTAATATCCCTCGGAGCGTTCAATCCTTTGATTATGATGTCGTCAGATTCAAACAGCCGTTGATTTTCTTCTCCTTCATTATAAAGAAGTCTGCCGTTCACGATAAAATAAATGTCTTCCGGATCGTCTTCCCCGATGAAAAGTTCTTCATTTTTAGGGACATCAATAATTTCAACAATTTTGGCAATTTTGATCAATAAATTTTCGGGCGTTGTAAAAAATACGGAAAGCCGCTTGATGAGTTTTATTTTCTTTGGCAACAGATAGTTTTGACCTGTGCTGCCTTTTTCAAGCATAGGAATAAGTGCTTTCTTTTCCGGAGCGAGGTCTGCCATGTATTTCAAACATCGGCTCGGATTTTCTTCGTAAATAATCAATGCTGCGGTCGAATACACAACCTCGTCAGGGTGGTAAAGACAAGCAAAAATTTCATCAGGCATTTCGCTTTTGCGTATTTTTTCAAGCAGTTCTTTTACAGCATCTTTTGTCCATAGTTTTATTTCGTCAGGAACAGCCTCGTCGCTTGTTCTCGACTTTTTGTTTCTTTTGTTTTTCTGTAATTTCCCAAGCAGTTCAACAGCTTTTGCAATCGTATAAGGATCTACCTGATTGTAATTTCTTACAATAATGTCTTTAAGTCTGTCGCTCAGTTTGTATTTTTGTTGCGGAAACAGGTGATGAAGTTTTTTCAATCGCTGACTGCGCGAAATGTCATCAAAAAGCGGAATAATGAGCTGTTTGATTTCTTGATTTATGAAATTGTCGATAATCTCAAGGGCAAAAATTGTATTTTCGCCAATGATGTTTTTCTTTATCAGGTTTATAACTTTCGGGTCGTAGATGAAACTTAATAATTCAAAAATCAGTTCATAAAAATTTTCTCTTTCCAAGTCGAGAGCTTGAATAAGTTTCAGGGTATTTAGTTCAGATTCAATGTCGTTCAAGGTTGCATATATCCACAAGACATTTTCGATCACCTCTTCAAGTTTGCTTCTGATGGTTGCCGATTCTTTCGAGCCGGCTTGATAACGACAAAAATGTAATCCTCGAATTACTGCGATTTGCACATCGCGTGCAGGGTAATTGATATGTTGAACCAAATATTTTTTTGCGGTTGTCGAACCCATTTTTGCGTAAATTTCGACTGCTCTTACAAGAATTTCGGGTTTTTCCTTGTTTTCAAACAGTTTTTCAAGCTCAGGAAGCACCTTATCGCCAATATCAAGCAAGCAATTTGATGCTACATGACAGAAAACAGGCGTGCGCAAAAGATTGATAATTTTCCGGATAAGTTCCGCGTTGTTGTATCTTGCCACAAGTTTGATTGCTGCAATTTTCACGATTCTCTCCTCGTCGTCGAGCAGTTCGGAGATCAACTCTTTCAGATTGTCGATTTTTGCTTTGCGCAGATAGTTTGTCAATTTTAGTCTGTCGATGTATGAAGCTGAGTTTTTGAGCTTTTCTATTTCTTCCGACGAAAGCTCTGTTTTTTTAAACTCCATAAAATCAACCACTTCTCGAGCCAGTTTCAGAATATCGTCCGATACATTTTCTTGTGTCAGGGCTAAGGCTCTTTTGGTGATTCTGCTTCTCCATGTTGGTTCAATATTTAGCAAAACACCTTTTCTGATTATTTCATTATCAATTTCCAACAATTGCGAGGCATAAGGTTCTATCAGGCTCGGATTGGTGTCGGACAATACCGTAAGGCTCATTTCTACGACATCTTCGTTGTGTTTTTTCAGGTTTTTTTTCAAAAGTTCGTCGCCATAGTTGTGTCGGAAACCTTCTCGTTTTTTGTCTTTGCTCATGTCTGCAAGTATCTGACGCAAACGACGTTTGTACTCAACAAAAAGGTTGCGCGAAACAAAAATCCAGATCAAGAGAAAGGGAAGAAAAAACAGCGTGTAAAATTTAAGCTGAAACCCGCCGGTGGTTTTCAATACGGTTGTTACCAATAACAGGAGCAAACCTCCGATACCGATAGACATTTGCATCACAACTCCTACTTTTGCTTGAACAGCAAGTTTTATCCTTCCCGAAAGGGGTTGATAAAGAATATTAAACGAAGGGTCTTCCATGCCTCGACGCAAAATGCGCTCAAATGATTTATTGATTACCATCAGGCTGAAAAACAAGAACGAGGCTGTCCCGATTGTTAATCCTGTAATGGTAGCCAAGGCAACGACCAATGTTGCAAAAATAGGCAGAATGATTAATCCGAGTTTAACTCCCCAACGACTGAGCAGCCTGTTCGAGAAATAGGAAATGATTAATTCTCCGATTTTAAAAACGCCACAAACAATGGCTAATAATGCCGAAACGGCTTCGGGAGTCGGGAAAAGCTCTTTTTGCTCTTTGATGCTCGACAGATAGCCAAAATCTGTAAAGTAAATCATTATCATAGAAAGTGCTGCCGAGAAAAACATCAATCTGAAATATCGTTCTTTGAACAGAACTTTAAATTTCAGTTCGGAAGAGTTTTGTGTTCTGATGTTTATTTCGTTGTTTTGAGTCTCTGAAAAGCGTTTGTAGATTATGATAACGATAATGATTGCAGCCACCGGACCAATAAGGGAAACCAAAAGCAAGTCGTAGGTGTGATGCAAGAGCGGCATGATGAACGGAATGGCAAAATAGCTCAATATGGCAGAAATAATGCCGCCAATATTTATCAGACCAAACAAGCGTTTCACTTGGCGCAGATTTAACAAGCCAATGGTCAAGCCGCCGGATTCAATGTTTACCAGCGAAATAAAAGGCCATGCCCAGATGAAACCAAAAAAAGCAAGAAGCCGCTCATCGACAATGCCAACGCCCCACCAACAAATTAACGTGAGGACAAACATAAAGGCTAATGCGCCCAGAAATAAATACTTGCTGTGGACTTTCTTCTGAATTTCCGAATAAATTAAACTTACAATATATCCGGTTGCGCCGGCAACAATGTAGGCATAAGGAAGATATTCGCCTCCAAAATTATGCACAAATACAGAGTTTACCGGAACAAATTGAAATGAAATAAAAAAATGAACAAAAAAGGAGTGCAAAAACAACAAGGTGAATTTGGGAATATCGTCCTTTTTTAAGTTAAGGGTTTTTATTAAAAATGTTTGGTATCTTGTCATCTCAAAACAATTATTGAACAAATATCGTATGCCATTTTTATGCCAAAATGGGAAATAAAATGAAAAAATAAAATTGTTTTTAATAGGTAAAAACTCTACTCACACCAAAGTTATAAATTATCCTGATTCTGTAAAATGAATTTTACTAAATTCGATTTTTTTATTGTTTTTACACGAACTTTATTGCTTCAAGCGGGGATTTTTTTTTGCTTTTATTTTTCAAATTTAGATCCGAAAAACAGGGAACGCCTGTATTGGATATTAAACCGCGATTTATTAAGCTCGAACAAAATTTGGAAAATTACATGAAATTCATTTCCTTTGTTTGGGTTTTAGATAGGCTAAAAACGCATAAGTTTGCCTCAAATAATACTACACAAATCTCTGGAATACACTAAAATTGAATAATGACTAAAAAAGTATCGCAACGACGAGTTTCAACCGTTCGGGACAGACCAATTAAAAGTATTATTAAAACAATTACTTGGAGAATTGTTGGTACTATCGACACGATTCTGATTGCCTATTTTATTACCGGCGAAACAGACAAAGCTTTTTCAATTGGTGTTATTGAGATTTTCTCGAAAATGATTCTATATTTTTTTCATGAAAGATTTTGGGCAATCATACGCTGGGGCAGAATGATGGTTATCATTCGCAGAAATACGCGCAAGACAAAAAGTACGATCAAACGCATAATTATTCGCAGATGAAATTTTCAAATGTTTAAAAAAATCCTTTATTTCCCGATCTATTTTAAGCATGCTTGCGTGTGTCCGGCATCTGTCATGAACGGCTTCATCTAATACCGTTTTTTTTTTGTAAAAAAAGATCTTATGAGTCAAAACTTAAATCAAATTGAGGAGCTTAATGCTGCTTCGGAACAAATGGATATTGTGGAAAGCTTGCAGTTTTTAAGCAAAAAATTTTTCGGCAAAATTGCATTTTCAACCAGTTTTGGTTACGAAGACCAATGCGTTACGGATTTGATTTTTTCAAACCAAATTCCTATCGCCGTATTTACATTGGATACGGGACGAATGTTTAACGAAACCTACAAAGTTTTCAGCAGAACGTGTGAAAAATACAAAAAGCCTATTGTTGTTTATTTTCCGAACAACAAAGATATTGAAACCATGGTTTCGGAAAAAGGACCTGTCAGTTTTTACGACTCCATTGAAAATCGGAAAGAATGTTGTTTTCTGCGAAAAGTAAAACCCTTGCAAAGAGCGTTGAAAAATATTGATTGTTGGATTACAGGACTTCGGGCAGAGCAGTCGGCGGCTCGCCATGCGCTGCAAAAATTTGAGTGGGACAATAATTTTAAGCTCATAAAATACAATCCGCTACACGATTGGACACTCGAACAGACGAAAAATTATATTAAAAAGCATTATGTTCCGTACAATATTCTTCACGACAAAGGTTTTGTGAGTATCGGCTGTGCGCCATGCACAAGAGCCATTGCCGAAGGGGAAGATTTTCGTGCCGGTCGGTGGTGGTGGGAGAGTAACTCGAAAAAAGAGTGTGGTTTGCATGCAAAATAATCATAAAAAGCGAGTGGAAGAATTACTTAAACCCGCTTTTATATGTTTAAAATTTAGCTTAAATCCTATTTCCGGCATAACAAAGAGCTGCCGCGCCGTGAATTTCGGGAAATTGTAGTGTTGCGGTTTCTACCATAAATTTTTCTTTAATAATATCAAGCGGAAATTTATCTATTGTTTTCCGCAAATTGTCAATAAAAAAATCTGCTGCTTTTGCAATACTTCCGCCAATGACAACTTTTTCGGGCGAATAGGAATACATAATATGCAGAATCAGGTTTCCCAGATGCTCGCCAAATTCGTTAAAAATCGACAAGGCTTTTTTCTCGCCTGCATTTGCTGCGGAAAATAAGTCTTTTCCGCTTGTTTGGTATTTTAAATCAAAGAATTTGCTTCCGCAATAGTTTTCAAAGTTCATGTCGAGGTAGGGAATGCCTCCGAACTCTCCGGCTCCGCCATAAATTCCGGAATGCAGCTTGCCGTTGATAACAATTCCGCCGCCAAGTCCGGTGCCAAGGGTTAAACCAATTATATTTTCACATTTGTCGTGGTTGTCAAAATGATAAATACCCAGAGCAAAGCAATTGGCATCGTTATCAACAAATACGGGAATATTGTAATGCTTCTCGACAAAATGCTTTAACTTCAGCCCTTGAAATGCCGGAATATTGTTGATGAGTTTTATTTCGCCCGTTTTCTTGTCAATATATCCCGGAACTCCCACGCCAATTGCCGAAGTATTTTCTGTTTTCACATTATCAATTACACGAATCAGGCTTGATAATATTTCATCAACAGAGCGCATTGCTCCTGTTTCTTCTTGACAATAATTTGTGCGTTTTTTGTTTATAAAACGTCCGGCACTTATTGAAGTGCCTCCGATATCTACACCGATTATATTATTTTGCATAATTTTGAAGATTATAATGTAAGGCTTTTTCTGATGATTTTTTTTGTTTAGCTTTTCTCGTAAAAAAAACTCAAACAAAGTCAGGCATGTTTTTTTGTTCTGATTTTGTGTCCGTAAAGGGCAAAGTATAAGATGAATAAATAGCAAGGCAAGAGAATCGTATAGGCGGTTTGATAGTTGCCAACGCTTGCTGTTTCTGCCGATTTTTTAACTGCATCGACAATAAAGCCAAATATTAGCGGAATGACCGCTCCTCCTACAATTCCCATGACCAAAAGCGAAGCACCTGTTTTGGTAAATTTTCCTAAATCAGCCATTGCCAAAGGCCAAATGGCAGGCCACATGAGCGAGTTTGCAAAACTCACAAGCAATAGCATGTAAAATCCGTATTGCGCAGGCAAATATACAAGCAACAAAGAGGATACGATGCCAATGACAGAAAACAAAACTAAGGCTTTGGTTTGCGAAATAAATTTGGGAATTGCTACAACACCAAAAAGATAGCCTGCTATCAGACCGATTGTTACGTATTTTGAATAACTTTCCGGATTTGAAATATAGCCCAAAGAGGCTTTGGCAAAGTCTATTATCGAAGCCATTGGCAATGTTTCAATGCCAACGTAAAGAAACAGCGCAACAACTCCGAGAATCAAATGCGGAAATTCAAAAATACTTGTTTTTCCGGCAGCATACGACGATGCTTGTTCCGCTTGCATCTCGTCGTCTTCGCCTTCGGCTTTTACTTCAGGCAGTTTTACAAAATAGGCGAAAATACCAAGAAATACTAAAATTCCGGTAACAATATAAAACGGAAAGCTAAGATCGTTCAATTGAACATTTTGCAAATCAATAAAAAAGCCTAAAAATAACGGAGCTATCCACCACGCCGTTTTGTTCATGATTCCCATGAGGCTCATTCGCATGGCTGCACTTTCGGGAGGCCCGATAATTGTTACATACGGATTTACAGATGCTTGAAGCAGAGTGTTTCCAATGCCTCCGACAAACAGAGCAAGCAAAAACAAAGGAAAACTTACGGCAGAAGCCGATGGAACAAAAAGCAACATTCCGCCCGCCATAATGAAAAATGCAAACATCATGGATTTGCGATAGCCTATTTTCCGGATTACCCAGCCTGCCGGTCCGCCAAAAATAACAAAGGCTGAAAATATGGCTGCCGTTACTAAATAGGATTGTCCGATAGATAAATCAAAAGCTGTTTTTAGTGCCGGTGTTAAAAATCCGCTAATTCCAACACCAAATCCGATGACAAAAAACATTATTCCAACAATGAGCAGCGGAAAAATGTAATTCTTGTTTTTTTTCGTTTGTATTTCCATGATAGGTCTCAATTATTTTATGCCTGTGCATTGTGAACTTTCAAAGCCTACAAGAATAATAAATTTTACGAACAATCTTTCATATTGAAGCCTTAAATTTTATAATAATTTATATTTAGCTCATTTTAAAACTTATAAACTAATCCTACGATAAAAAATCCGCCTATTGTTGAAATTGTTTTCTCTTCAAAATAGTTGTCGTATGCAATATTTTCGATTACATAATTTTTATTCAAATTGAAAATATCGTGTCCTTTTATATAAAATTTCCATCTTTTGTTGTTTGTTTTGCAATACAAAAGAGGACTAAGCGTATAAAACTTCGTTTCTAAAAAGTTTGTTTCATAAAAATCAATTGCCCCATTTACGGAAAGACTAAAGTTTTGATAATCAAAGAATAAATTAATGAATGGTCGGTGTAAATAGAGTTTGCTTTCCGTGTCGATAGCATTAGACGAAAGCCTACTTTGTTTGTTCTCGTAACCAAACTCAAAATTAAAAATCCCTTTCCTGAAATTTGACACGAAACTTAAACGATTACTTAAAATATTGTAGGTGTATTTATTTGGTTTTGCGTTGAGATAATTATGGCTGTTTACGTAAGAAAACGAAGTGTTTAACTTGAAATTAAAAGGTATTTTTCCCCATTTTTTATTCAAAATAAAAAAAGCATTTGTTTTGCTGTCAAAGTCGCCAACAACAAATCTATTTATCAGATAATCAGACGATAAAATCGTATTTGTGGCGATAATATCTTTCCCGATAATATGCGAAGCACCCAAGCCCAAAAATGTGCCGGAATACAAATCATTGATTAAATAATTGAGCCTAAAATTATCATATTTTGCGATTGTATTTGGCATTATATTTTGATTATTTATAAGTGTGTTGTAATTTGAAATGTAGCTGTCTGTGATGATATTTTCGGCTTGCGGCAAATTTAGCGTCCTTTTGTACGACAAGCTCAAATAATGCGAACGGCTAAAATTAAATTTTAGATTTGCAAAAGGCAAAAAATATATTTTTTTGTATTCGTTTGATTTAAGGAAACTTACATCGCAACCTGCATCGTAGTTCAAAAATGGTTTTCCGCGATTATAAAAATTTATTCCTAATTTATTTTCTAAAATATTTAACTTTGTCTTGTTGTGTTGCGGATTATTTTCAACATTTGACCGGAAAGTTTCGTTTATTTTCGACAGATTATATTTCAGTTTAACGAATAATTTTTTAACAATTTTTGTTGAAACAAAAGTGTTTAATCCATAATTTTCATTTTGATTATTAACATTTTGCAAAGCTTCAAATACATCTTTCGGAAATAATAGTGATAAAAAAATATCATTGGAGATTATGCTCAAATTTTCGTTTCTTTTTTTCAAAGAGTGATAAAGTGTTGATGATAAAATAAATCGGTCGATTCTACTTTTAAATTTCAATGCTTGATTTAATGAAAAATTATTAATTTCTCTTTCGCTCTTATATTTTTTTAAACTGAAATTATCATTACTTTTCAAGTCGTTTTTTTGTGGCGAAAAATCAATCAGGTATTCAAAAACAGTTTTATTTGAGGGTTTGTAAATGGCGTTTACAAACGAATTATTTACCCAAAAAGTATTGTATTTATTCTTGTCTAAATCCAATGTAATATTTTGGTTTTCATGCGTATATATTTGCTTGATGAATTGTTTTTCGTTTATATTTGTTCTATCAAAAATAATGTAACTGTTTAACTTAAATTTTGTGGAAGGATTATAAGAAAGGTTAAAAGCAGAGAATTGTTCTTTTTTGGTTTTCACGTTATTATCAGCGAGCAAATAAGACGGCAAATCGTCGCCCGACAAGATTGTAGAAGAAGCATTATCGGAAAGTATTTTTTGAATCCCGCCCTGAAATCCAATATAATCTTCAAATGTAAAAGTTTGATTTCCAATATTATTTGTACTTCCGATGAAAAATAAATTTAGCTTATTTTTAAAAGAATATAAATTTGTGTTCAGTTCGTATTTATCTTGATATCCTCCGCCGACAGTCGTATTTCCTTTTATTTTTCCTTTGTAATTTTCGTCAATTTCTATATTCATTGCCGTCTTTCCCGATTTTTTTTGATTTTCTAAATCCGAAAAGTCATTAAAATTCTCAAACAAGGATATGCCTTGCACCATTTCGGAACTGATGTTTTCGGTAGCTAATTGATGTTGGTCGCCGAAAAATTCTTTGCCGTCAATCAACAATTTATCAATTTGTTTTCCGTTGGCTTCTATTTTTCCGTTTGCATTTATTTCTACGCCCGGCAATTTGTTTAATACATCTTTTAAATTTTCTTCCTTGCCTGTGGTCAAGTTTTTCAAGTTGTATTTGGTCGTATCGTTGCAGATGCTTGCTCCCAAAGCTCGCGATTCAATGACAATTTCGTGCAATTCCTTATCCTCTTCAAACAATTTGAAGTTTATGGTTTCGTTTTTGTGAATATATTTTCTCTTAGCAATAGCTTTATAACCCAAGAAATTAACTTTAAACAGGTAGTTTCCCGCATTAAGGTTTATGCTGTAACTTCCAGTGTCATCGCTTATAGCATACTTTATCATTTTTGTTTCCGTAGTGTCGTAGACCCTTATGTTGGCGTAGGCAAGGGCTTCGTTCTTAGAGTTAAGAACGAAACCATTTATCTGATGTTGGGAAAATGAAAGAAAGGGCGGAAACAAAAAAACGATTAAAAAAATATTAGAGTTTAATAATTTGTATGCCATTTTCTTTTTTCCCTCCTGTTAAATTTTTTGTTTTTTCTTCTTGAATTTTTTTGAACTCCGCACGGCTTACTTTTTTGCCTTTTGAGGGTTTTGTAATCTTTGTTTTTTCTTGCAAAAATTTAATATTCGTCGCTTCAATGGTCAATGAATTTGTTTTTACCTTTAAAATAAGTCCGGGTAATCCGTAGTAATCCTGAGGTCCTTCGTTACTTGAAATTTCATCTGTAAACCAGACTTTTATATTGTTTTTACCTTGTGTCAGGCTTGCTTTTCGACACAAATAATTCCCTATTTTTTCGGTTTCTTCGGTAATTTTCCAATCGTATTTTTCCAATTTGTCTTCTATCAAAAAAGTACGCGACATAAAATCGGTTTGCTTAACAAATTCCTTGTTTTTCCGATTTTTATAAACAATATTTTCCTCGCCGTAAACTATCACATTGTCGCTGCCGTTTGCCTCCGGCTCTTCTTTTTTTCGGTAAATTGAAACGCCATTACAAGCGATAAGCTCAAAGTATTTTGGCTTTCCTGTTTTTTCAAGCACCATTTGTTTAATCATTGGGTCGTCAATGCCTTTTAAACTTTCCGATAAATCCATTTTTTCGGCATAAATAACTTTTAGGCTTTGTGCCTTGCTCAAAGTAACTGCAAAAAGTGCTGCGATTGTTATTAGCATGTACTTCATGGTAAAAAAATTTTTTTGCCTACTTTCAGAGAAAATAAATAAAATGTTTGGTTGCTGTTTCGGCGTTCATTCCAACCTTTTTTTTGATATAGTCATTAAAAAAATATCATAAACAAAGGTAGGTAATTGAGATTTTAAAATTTTTTAAAAAACCTTAAAAAATGTTAAAAGGGTCTTATTGGGAAAAAGCTTAGACGTTGGGGCTTTGTCTTGTACGGAAAGGATGTTGATTGTGTATTTTTTTCTCCCGACCCTGTCAGGGTTTCAAACCCTGACAGGGTCGGGAGAAAAACCGCAAGAAAAAAGCCCTCGCAAAATGCTGCAAGGGCTTTTCCTTTTTTTATTTCAACACAATTTTTCGGGTTGTTTTTCCTTTTTTCGTTTTGAGTTGCAACAAGTAAATTCCCGGTGGATTCCCGCCCAAATCAAGCCTTGAGATAGACGAACTTGGCTGAAAACGCATGATAGATTTTCCTGTCAAATCAATAATTTCGATTTCGCTATCGTAATCTATATTTTTGAGGGACACGTTTAAAATTCCCTTGCTTGGGTTAGGGAAGAGTTTCAGGCATTGAGTTTCAGAATCGGGAACGCTGATTCCGGTTGGATCATAAATAATTAAGGTAAAGCTATCAGAAACAGATAGTCCGCGTTTGTCTGTTGCCGTTATGCTTATTTCGAGCGTATCGTATTGTTCCGGATCGCCGTAGAATATAAGATTTGAGTTATCGAAACGAATCCAGTCGGGCAGGCTGAAGCCGTTCGATAATTTTGCTTCGTAGCTAAGAAAATCTCCGTAATCGTGATCTTTAAACGTATTGAGCGAAACTTTGTAATCAAACCTGTCGCTCAGTTTTATTTTATGGTCTATCAGAGGATTATTTACATAAGGAGCTTCGTTCAAATCAATAACTTTCAGAATAAACGAGCGAACAAATGTGCCGCCAAGCTTGTCTTTTGTCTGAACATTGATTTTACATTCATAATTTTTTTCATAATCAATTATTTCTTTGGTTACGAGCTTATTTCCATCAATGTCAAATTTATCATTATCGACATCGTTTATTCCGTTTCCGTGTATTAAGCTATAAGTAAACTCATCATTTTCAGTCGGGTCTGAAGTGAAAAATTCCCCGACAATCGTTCCGGGTTCTTGATTTTCAGTAACATTACTATTCGACAAAGTCATTCCGGTAGGAGAGGTGTTGCCGTACATTATGCTAAACTCCTTTGCTGCAACGTTTCCGTTGTAGCTATAATCATAAACAGAGCCGGAATAAATATTTACGCTTACTTCTCCGTCGAGATAAGGATCAATATAAGCCGTGTAGGTTGTCGTGTTTACCATGTAAAGATCTGTTACCTTTCCATTTTCAACAATAATGTCGTCTTGCGTAAAGTTGATGACTTCTTCGCTAAAATGAATGTCAATAGAAAAGTTTGTACTTACAGTACCTTCTGCATAAGAAGTAATTTTAACTTCCGGCGCAATAATATCATTTCCAAACGAGACTTCTATCGGTCTTGACGCTTCGTTTTGATTTCCTGCAATATCAGTTACAACGCCTTGCTTTATTTGAATTGTTACGGTTTTGTTTTTTTCGGGAGTAAATTCAAAAATATAAATTTCCTCTGATTTTTGAATCAAATTCACACCAACACCGTTCTCTATCGATACGTCATTGATGTCAAAATCCGATACCTCTTCGGTAAACTCAATGCGGATTGCAAAAACTTCTCCGGAACTTCCTGTTCCTTCAAATTCTAAGGCAACTTCAGGGCTTCCGCTGTCGTAGAGAATTTCAAATTTCTCAGATGCTTTGTTTGTATTTCCTGCCAAATCTGTCACTTTATTTGCAAGCAGTTTTATTGTCATCTCCGGCGCAAGGGTTTTTATACTGATTTTCCATTTTTTCCCTTGAATTATTTCAATACTATTAAATGCCTGACAATTTATAGTTTCCAAATCGCTCAAAGAGAAACTCTTCACCATTTCATTAAATTCGATATAAATATCAAACTCTTTGTTTGAAGTAGGATTGTTTTCTTCGCTTGTAATCACGGCAACAGGCTTTTCTGTATCATAAATTATCGTAAAATTGCCGCCTGTCGGGTTTGAGTTTCCTGCTTTATCAACAACAGAGTTTGCCGGAACTTTAATAATTAGTTGTTCGCCACCAATCAAAACATCTGCCGACCATTTTTTAGCTTCCACAAGCTCATGTATGTTCGTGAGTGTTCCGTTTGTAATCTCAAGCTGCGAAAAATCAAAGTTTGTTACCTCTTCCGAAAATTCAAAATAAACAGAAATTACCTCACGATTTGTCCTATTCGATTCGTTTGAGCTAATCAACAATGTTGGACCAAGATTATCGTAAACCAAATACATTGGCTCTGAACCGAAATTTGTATTTCCCGCAGCATCTGAAACAGCATCTGAAACCACTGATACAACAATGTTTTCGCCTGTTGGTTTTATCGTCAATTTATATTTCAGACTTTCCTCAATTTCGTCTAATGATTTTATCTCGGCATTGACAAGCATGAAGTCATCTGTTGAAAAACCGTCAATTTTTTTTGAAAACTCTACAATAATATCAATCGACGAGCTCTTTGTCGGGCTGATCACTTCGGTTTTCAGGTTTACTCTTGGTTTCATATTATCATAAACAATCCTAAAAGTATCTGATGCAAGATTCCCGTTTTGCGACTTGTCTCTCACCGCGTCATCGTTCATCCAAAAAGCAAGATCTTTGCTCAAGGCTGTTACCGACATGCGCCATTTTTTGTTCGGAATCAAATAGCTATAATCGGTAATTTCTGCATTTTTTGTTCTGATTTTTGTTTTATCAAAACCAAAAACCTCTTCACTAAATTCAACGATAAGTTCAAATTCCCGATGGTTCGTAGGGTTTGGCTCTGTTGATGAAATGCTCACCGTAGGTTTCTCGGCATCGTAATGAATGACGAGTTCATTTGAAGCCTCGTTTAAATTTCCGGCAATATCGCCAACAAGCTTTTCTTTTACGCCAACTTTAACCTCTTTTCCTTCAAGAACAAGATCAAAAGTCCATTTTTTATTTTCCGTTTCCGAAACAAAATTCTGAATCGAAGCATTCTTGAGGCTTATCATCGAAGCGGTAAAATCAAAAACCTCTTCATCAAATTCAATTGTTACGGGAATTATTTTTTTGTTCGTCGTAGAAGGTTCTGTTGTCGATAAAGTAAGTTTTGGTCTGACATTATCAAAAATAATTTCAAAATCTTGGGATTTTTTATTGCCATTTTGGGCAGCATCTTTTGCTACATTTTCCGGAACAAAAATCTTCACGTTTTTGGCATTGGGAGCAAGCGTAAATTCCCAAATTTTATTTGCTTCTATTATCCTCCGATTTGAAATTTCCGCATTTTCAACATGAATGTCTGAGGGCGTAAAGTCGTAAACCACTTCGTCAAATTCTATTTTAATATCAAACGAAGTTTTATTCGTTACCTCTTTTTCGTCCGATGTAATTTTCACTTCCGGTGGTGTATTGTCAAAATTTATCTCAAACATATCTGAAGCATTGTTTTTCACGCCGGCTAAATTGCTTGTTATTTCCTCCGGAATATTAAATTCTATTTTTCCGCCTGTCGGAACAATTTCAACACTCCATTTCTTATTCTTAACAATTTCTGTAAAATTATTGATATAAGCATTTTTTATGTACAAATCTTTTACAGAAAAACCTGTTATTTCTTCGCTAAATTCTATGATTATCTCAAACTGCGATTTATTGGTTATGTTTCTTTCCTCAGATTGGAGGCTTGCCAGCAGTTGCGAAACAATTTGTATTTCATTGCTTGGCTTGCTTATTATTTCAGGAGAGCTTGACTTTATTCTGATGCGGTATGCTGTTCCGTTTAGCAGTCCGGCAGGCAATGTGCCGCTTATGCTTTTTGCATCTTTTCCTTTGCTTGCACCAATTTCTATCTCCCTGTCGAAATTTCCGTTTTTGTCCGACAAAAATGCGGTAAAGACAACATCTTCGTCAAAAACCCCGATGGTAGAAAACGGAATGCTCACAGCGGCACTATTTTCGGCATCGACAAAAAACGGACTTCCTGCTATGTTTTGTGTCGTGATTTGCAGCGTAGAATAATTTGCCGCCAAAGGTTCAGGTTTATATTTTATAAATTGGTCAAAACCATTGTATTCATAAACAGCAAAATGATATATTTTTTGCGACGACAATCCCGTAATTGTTATTGTATTTCCATTGCCGTTGTACAAAATTTTGTTTCCATTGCCGCAATTCGCAGCAAGAGTAAAATCTGCATTTATTCCGCTTGGCAGGATTCCGTCTGTAGGCACAAAATCCACCGAGCTGTCTTCCTTCGCAAGCAGAATTCTTGCACTTCCGTTGCCCGAAGTCCACGACAAAGTCATGCTGTTTTGTTCGACATTGCTGAAAATCATATCTTTTGCAGAGATGGTTGGGGCAAGTCCGTACACATTCAGCTGATAATTTTGGTTTGCCACAGCAAATCCGTCGCTTACCTTTACCTTTACTTCGGCAGTTCCAATATCGCTTTGTTGCGGAGTTCCTGTAAGTTTGGCATACGGTTTTTTTATCTTCCGAATTCTGTTGTTCTGACTGTCTGACACGTAAATGTTTGCCAAATCATCAACTGCAATTCCTTCGGGAAGGCTAAATTGGGCAACATCTGTTCCGCCATCTTTGTATCCTGATTTTTTTGTTCCGATGTAAGTGCTTACTTTTCCGTCTGCAATAATCCGAACGGCGTGGTTGTATCTGTCAGCAACAAACAAATTTCCTGCATCGTCAAAACACAGTTGAATAGGATTTTTGAACTCTGCCTCCAGAAGATTTCCGTCTCGGTTTCCGCGTTTTCCTGTTCCGGCATAGGTTGTTGTAAGTCCGAGAGGAGTAATTTTTCGGATTACATGATTTTCATAATCCGCCACATAAATATTATTATCGTTTCCGACAGCAATTCCCGATGGGTTCTTAAATCTTGCAGATGAGCCTTTTCCGTCCTTAAAACCTCCGGAAATATGTCCGGCAAGCAAACTGACTGTGCCTGTCGGCGAAATTTTCCGTATCTGATGATTTCCTTCATCTGCCACATAAATGTTTCCGTCATCGTCAATTGCTAAATCTATTGGATTATAAAAGCTTGCAGTTTGCAAATCTCCATTTTTACTTCCTCGAAAACCTGAACCGGCATATGTGGAAACTTCTCCGTTTGTGTCAATTTTACGAATAACATGGTTCAGATAATCTGTTACGAAAAAATTCCCGTCTTTATCTATTGCTATTCCCGTCGGAAATTTAAAGCGTGCTTCGTTTGCTTTTCCGTTTGTCAGACCGGCGCTTCCAGTTCCTGCAAAAATAGAAACTTCGCCTTCCGGCGTAATTTTTCGGATAACATGGTTGATGTGATCGGCAATATAAATATTTTGATCTTTATCAACAGCTATTCCTTTCGGATTGTTAAATTCTGCGCTTGTTTTCGAGCCATTTTTTAGTCCGGCGACACCCGAACCGGCAAAGGTCTCGGCGGTAATGACTTTGTTTTGAGATAGCTTTAGCCACTCAGGATGTTTCACTAAATCAAAAGTCAGTGTATTATTGTCAGGGTCTTCTACTTTAAGAAAATAAGAATAATATTTCCCTTGTGTTGCAGTGGCAACAGGCGTAGAGGTAAATTCCGGAGGAGTATTTTTTATTATTTTTTGTTTTTCAAGCACAATATTGCGAAACGCAAGATTGGTTTTGTAAACTTGAATATTCGAACCATCAGCATTCATTTTGTAGATTTTTTTGCTCTGAGTATCCGAAAAGTAAACTTTCTCGTTGGTCGGATTAAAATCTAATCCTGACAATTCTGAAAAACTTGGCGTAAGTATTCTTATATTTGTGCCGTTCAAATCCGAATTGTAAATTCTTTGATCTTTTGCATTTGCCCAAAAAAGTTTATTGTTTTTCGTATCGACAAACATGTCTATTGGTTCATGAATAGCAAATATTTCGCGAATATCGCTTCCATTGGCATTCATTTTATAGGTTTTGTTCGTACCGCCGATGCTAAAATAAATTTTCTCGTTTTTTTTGTCGTATGCCAATGCCTGCGCTTGATTGTATGGATTCGTAAGTGCCGTAATGTTATTTCCGTCGAATCCGGAGCGATAAATTCTATAATCTTGCGATTCAATCCAATACAGAAAGCTGTTTTTGTCATCAACAATAAGGTATTTGGGTTTATAAATTCCATTCACTTCCTGAAGATTATTGCCATCAATATCGCAGCGATATATTTTCACTTTCGCATCTCTTTCGGCAGCGAAATATATTTTTTTCGTATTGAAACTGATGTCCATAGTTATGATTTTGGAAAAAAGTCCGTTTGGGGTTAAGTAAACGATGGCTGCGTTTTCGGTGTCTTCTATTTTCCCAATCCGGTTATTAGCATTGTCAATCCAGAAGATTTCCTGCGAAATTCCGTGCATCGAAGCAAGAAACAGCAGGATTAAAATTTTGATTTTTAATAGAATACTGTTCATATTACGATTTTTTCAATGGTTTATAATTTTTTTTGTTTTGATTTAATATAAAATTCAGGAACTAATTAAGAGTTATAATTCTGTTATTTAAGGTTTTATTTTTGCTTGTAATGATAAATTTCGGATATTTCCGAAATGAAAAAGGAGTAGATAAAAAATACCAAAGTATTTTTTGTAATTTATTGTTTCTTTGCGTGTTATCATATTTCGAGTTTTCCCTACAAATCAAAGGCAAAAGTATGAAAATTAATTTATTTATAAGGTATTATATCATAATTTTATGATGTAAAACAAGAATTTTATTTTTTTGAAAGTTGCAGCAATTTTTCAGCGATTTCTTTATTGTCAAGATTTTTAGGAGTCGGAATCTGCAATTTATGCGAATGTTTTAAGGTTCTGTCCGTATAATAGTATATCAATTCTATTCCTACAAAGGGTTTTTGTATTGCTTTTATTTTTTCCATTCCCGAAAGCGGGAAATCCCAATTATGAAAATATCCATTGATATAGGCGTAATTTTTTCCGATGAGAATTTGTTTATCGCCTTTTAGATTTTTCATTTTATAATACCAAGGGAAAAAATTGGCAGAAACAGCAATAATGAACCATATTCCCAAAAATATAGACAAAAAAGTCATCATTTCTTTGCCTTCGAGGATAAAAAGAAAAGGGATGCTGACAATTACGAAAAATATCGAAATTACCCGAATTTGGAGTTTGCTTTCTCCTTTTCTGCTTCTCCAAAGCTGTGTAACATACTGTTTGTGTAAATCATCATCAAGTTTCCATTCAAACAACAATTTGCTTCCGTCTATCAGATGATTCATTTTTTTTGCTCGCTTTTTAAAAATAAAAGCAATGGCAACACAAGAAATTGTGAAAAAAAAGCCAAGAAAAGAAATGCCCCAAATTCCTGTAAGCGGATTTTTTTCAAAATGGGGTAGGAGCGTGGGCAATACAAAAACAAGAGCTAAAAACCAAAAAGTATTGGCAGTCTTTTTTTGTGAATTTTCAAGTTGAAAGTTATTACCTTTTTTAGTGAGCATAATGTATTTTTTCGCAAATATAAAAAAATATAGAGAACAGGGGAAAAAATCAGAAGTTCTATTTAACATAATATTTCATCGGGTAGAATTTATCGAATCGAAAATTATTATCAATTTCTGCCAAGAATCAAGGTGCTTTTTCGCGATTTTTTTCTAAAATCTTATCAGGTGTTCATTGTTTATTTATTCGTTTAATTATCATACTCTACTTTTTTCTGATAATCAATAATATTATTGAGAGAACTGACTGATTTGAAAATCAAGGGGGTGGGGGTTGTCAATGTCAATCATTAACAATTTTCACCCCTTTTTGTTTTTCTTTGTTCGTTTTAAACTTTCTTTTGTTTATTTTTTTTGTTTATTTTTTTCTATGATTTTAATTTTGAATATGTTTTCTGATAATAGAAAGATATTAATCAAAGCATATTCAAAAAAAGAATTGTCGGAACTTTACGGAGTATCTTCAAGTACTTTTGTGAGGTGGATAAATAAGAAAAGTATATATATTGAATTGTCGAAATCCGGATATTGTAAATATCAAAAAGTATTACAACCCTCTCTTATTAATATAATTTTCAAACATTTAGGACTTCCTGAAAAAGAGATCTGCGATGAATTACTTTTATGACGTTAAAAATATAGATGATTTAAGAAAAAAATACTTAAATTATTCTAAAAAGCTGCACCCCGATTGTGGTGGAACTCACTATGAATTTATATTTATGAGAAAAGAGTATGTAGAAAAACTTAAAATACTTAATAAAAAAGAAAAGTCATTAAAAGTTGAAAAGATTATTGAAATTGAGAAGATTTTGCAACTTTTTTATGAAAAAACAAAAGATTTTCCTTTTTTACACCCTTTTATTTATAGATATTTCTATAAATTCATAGATATTATAGACTTGCATCTTGAAAAAATAGACTCAAATGGTATTGATAAACATCTAAATGAGTTAAAAAAGCATTCTAATTTGCTTCTTTCTTACCTTGAAAGCGAAAAAAAACGCTCTAAATTCGTTGAAATTGTAAAAAAATTACTTTCTTTGTTAAAATAACGAAAATTTCTTGAGGTTTCTCCGTGCGGAGAAGCCTCTTTTTTTGTAAATCCTGCACGAAAGTCTGCAAAAGTCGTAAAATCTCATTTTTTTTTCGTAAAAATCGGCTTTATTCCTCAAAACTAATCAGTGAGATTTAAGCTTGTTTTATGTTTGTTTTCTCTATTATATCATTTAAAAGTAGAAAAAAATGGCAAACGGAGGAAAATTCGATTGGATTGGAAAAAATTACAACATAAATGGACGTAAAATGTCTGGTGTTCATTCCATTAATCCTCATAACTTGAAAGTAGGGGACAAAGTTTCTATTAGCGTAGCTTCAGGAGATCCTCAATACAATGGTGAATTTGAGGTGATTCATATTGGCGATGATGTAACAGACGAATATAAAGAATCAATTTTCGTTGTCGATGTCGATATGAATCCTGCTTACTATAAAGAGGCAACAGTCGGAACGTGGGAGAAGAAAGAGAAAAAAGATGGTATTCTTGATGTTTTTGATCACGTTGTAGATAAAATTTCGCCTCATAAAACAACAAACAACGGGGGCAGCAATACTACTGTTATAAAGTCAAATGTCAATTATACCCCGCTCTATATCGCTGGCGGATTGGTGGTTGTTGCTTTTATTTATTCTTTAACTCAAAAGAAATAAATTTCGTGAATAAAAATTTAGGGATAATTGTAGGTGCAGGTATTTTTTTGTTCGCAATGCAAAAAATGATGGCAATGGTTGCATTAGTAAAAAATGTAAGTGTCTCTGTTGTCAAAATTTATGCAGTCAAAATTAATAAATTGAATGTAAGGTTTAAAATAGATTTAGAAATTATAAACCCTGCGAGCATTTCGTTAAGTCTGAAATTACCATACGTTGTTATTTACTTTGATAATGAGGCGCTTGGAAGTAGTGTTTTGCAAAACAAAAAAGTACGAATAAATAAAAACGGAATTACAGAAGTAAAAGGCGTTTTGGTAGATATTCCTGTTACGAACGCTCGTTTGATGTTAGAAGTGTTTAAATACGCAACAAACATAAATGAATTATACAAGCACCTAAGTATGGATATGACTTTGAACATCAGTGGATTTGATATTTCTAAAAGAGTCCCTTTTGAGTAAAATTATGTTAGGGTTAGTAGCGACAAAAAGAAGGAATATTCTTAACAGTGATAAATACAATAAGTATTTTCCGCTCGTAAATAGCGAAGATCCTTTTATAAAAATAGACGGCGAGATTGTAAAAGATACAGTTCCGGCAATGATGAAAATAGTTGCTGATTACGCATCTGATACAGAAAAAATTGCAAAAATTTTAAAGGGAAATACAGTTTTTGAAACGTGTAGAAATATTTTTGATTTTATATACAATCATATACAATATGTTCAAGACGAAGAGGGGGTGGAACAATTACGCAGACCTGCACGATTGTTCTGGGATAAAAAAGGAGATTGTGATTGTTTTGCAATTTTTGCGGGAAGTGTACTTTACAATTTAAGTATTCCTTTCAAATTTAGAATTACAAAGTATTATAATCGAACTTATTATCAGCATGTTTATGTAGTTGTTCATGACAAAAGAAGAGATATTATAATAGATCCTGTTTTAGACATTTTCAATCAAGAAAAAAAATATACAGAAAAAAAAGATTTTGAAATGAGTGCTTTGAATGGAATGCCGATTCAGTTGTTGAATGGTGTTGATAAAGAACGAAATACATACGAATTGCTAACAGAAACAATCGTTCTTTCTGATTTTTCAGATATGAACGAAAACACAACGAAAGAAGATCTGTGGGCAAGGTTTCATTCTTATTTTTCAAAATTGAGAGAGGTTGCGGTAAGAGAATCGGAAATGATTCAAAAATATGGAGGAATCAATGTTTCTGAATATATTAAACTTCTTGATCATATTCTTGAAAAGTGGTGTTGTGAAGATAAAGAGGAACTTATAGAATATTACTATAATGAAATTCTTAGAATTAACGGTGTGCAAATGAATGGTTTGTACGGTTTTTTCAAGAAGATTGGAAATTTCGGTAAAAAAGTTTTCGAGGTAGGAAAAGATGTTGTTGGCGGAGTGAATAAGTTCAATCCGGGAATGATCGCAATTCGTAACGCGGGTATGGAATTGGTTGGTAAAAATTTATTCGGAGTGGCAACAACAATGAACAACTTGTGGCTACAAGATGATGATGCTGTGAAGCTTGGCTATGATTTAGGTGATTTTCGTAAACATAAAAAAGGATACAAAAAAGTAAAGGAATTTATTCGTCTTCAAGGAGGAAAAGCGTCGCATTTAGAGAAAAAAATTAGACAAGGAGCAAAAAAGAAAAAATTATTAAAAGGATTAGGGGACGGTGGAGCAAGTGCATCAGGAGCAGCAGCGGCATGGGTTGGAGAAATAGCTTCATTGCTTAAAGCGGCTGGTCTGGTTTTAGGAGTCGGGGCTCGTTTGGTTGAAGCTTTAAAAGAGCAAGGAGGTGTTAATTCGCAAGAATATAAAGAAAGATTGGCAAAAATAGAGCGAATGATACAGGAGCGTGAGGCAGCAACGGCGAAACAAAATCAAATCATTGTTATGTCAGCAACGCTTGCGCTTTTAAGCGCAGGGGGAATTATCTTGTATGAAGCAGCAAGTAATAAAGGCAAAAGAAAAGTAATACGAAAAACATATTCGACAAAACGTAAAGCATCAAAATCAACAAAGAAAAAAAATAATTTAGGAATGTTAGAATTAGTAGATTTGAGTTAAAAAATTTAAAAAAATAATTATGGCTACAAGAAAGAGAACTACGACGGGGACATCAAAAAGAACAGCGAGGCGAAGAAAAAGTTCTTCGAACTTTGGAGTAAAATTAGCAAAAGGTTTTGAAAATTTCAGAAAGAAAGGGGAGAGTTTTGTAATTGAGGGATTAGCAGTTGGGGGTGGTTTGGTTGCTGCGAATGTGGCGGGAAGATTACTTAAAGCAGAAATAAGCGATCATCCTGATTCTCGTTTTGCAAATGTTTCGACGAAAGTACCCTCAAAAATAAAACCTTACGTTTTGGCTGCTGCAAAAATGGGGGGAGGCACGTTTGCAGCGATTGTGCTTAAAAACGAACTTGCAAAAAAAGGTGCTATCGGTGTAATATCATCAGGTGTTTACGATATTATCAAAACGTTGGGTGTTGTTGAGTTGAGTGGGCTTGGCAATCCTGTTGTTACTGAAGCTCCTGATTTTTCGTACACAAGTGCGCTTTACGATCGAGCAATTGATTCAAGAATGGCGTTGCCATCTTATGATGACGATTACGCTACAGATGTAAATGGATTCAATGAGTATGACGGTATAGAAGGTGTCGATACCGTCGGTGATGAATTTTCACACATTGAATAATTAATTTTCATTATTTAATATAAGAGATTATAAAACATTAATATAAATAATAAAAGAGATGAAAAAAAATAGCAGAGAAGAATTTCTAAAACGCTTAGGACAATTAGATCCTGATTTGGCTTCTAAAATCAAAAATGGAGAATTTCAAATTTGTGATTACGTCATTTTTAACACGAAGTGCGCTTCTGGTTTAAATTCATTTGAGCCATTCGAAGCCGCTGACGCTAAGACAAAAGGGCTTCGCAACATTAATGCACGAAAGTTGGAAAAAGATTCGCCTTTCTTGATGCTTGGAATACGTATAACATACGGAATCGGCGAGGGAAAAGACGATGAACACGGAAAAGTAGTTGCTTTTGGTGTCGATGAATTGCCGCCTGTAATTGCGAATGGAGAAATGTCCATGTCTCTTGGAACAAAAGTGGTTATGCCTGAAAAATTTCCACTGGCGGCTTTTGTGAGAGCCGGAGCAGACACGCCAAAGGGCTTGTATCTTTTAGATAGTCCGAAATTTTTGAAACCGCAAGAAGAAATCAAAATAAAATATGATTTTGCGGGACCGGCAGCTGAAAATGCTTGGATTCGGACGGAACTTATCGGAGCGATTGCTGTAAAGGTATAAGTCTTTTGTTTCTTTTTGTTTTTGACGAATTGGCTGATTAATTTCAGCTGATTCGTCTTTAAAAAATTCTTAAATAAAAAAATAAAATGTATAAGACACAAACAGTTGAGTTTCAGGTTAATTCAAAAAATGAAGAAGTTGATGTTAGCGAAACAACAACGCACGGGCATAAGAAAATAAAAGGTTTTTTTATCGAATCTTCTGAAGATATTTCAGGTTCTTATTTTCGCAAATTTGAATTAAACAAAGAAGAAGTTTTAGCCGACAAATTTGGGGCTAATATTTTGAAAGAAAACGCTGCAAAATCATGGAAAGACGTAATGTGGAATTGCGATATTGAAGTTGCAGATTCTGAAATACGTTTTGATTATGTCGATTCAGGAAAAGCATCAAAATATCCTTATTCATGTAAAATACATTTTGTAAACATTTGCTAATCAATGAGAACGTTTGCAGTTAAATATGAAAATGTAAATCGGGATAATGGATTTGTTAATGATTTTAAATTGCCGAGTTCTTGCAGAAAAATTTTAGGATTCATGGTATTGCCTGAAATTTTGAGCGATAATGAATTTTTAGGTGAGCAAAAAACTTTAGGGTCAGTAAGTTTACTTTTAAATAATACACTTGAGGCTGTTTTAGATCGCATTCCTGTTATTGCTGTAAATGAAGGAAATAAGCTACAGGGAAAGGTTTGTAATTTTAAAGATGCTTATGCACTCAATTACGATTATGTTATCAATGAGACTTTACGAATTGTATATCACAACAATGACGTATGTATGTCTGACGTAAAATTAAATCTTGTTTTAATATTTACTTATGAATGATATTGTTTTACAGCTTATTAAGCAAAGGGTAGGAGTGGGAGAATGTTTTACGCTTGTTCCGTTTTTGCTCGATGTTGATTCTCCAGATAAAAAAATTGATTTAGGAAATGACATTTATTTGCTTGTCAGCTCAACTTTAGAAATTCCTTTATTCGCGAGAGTTACGTTTAAAAGTATTGATAATGTTTTCATTACGTCAAAGGCTGAATACGAAACTTTTAGTTTTTATAAACACCAATTTTTTTCAAATTTTTTACAAATAAAAACAGAAAATTACGGAACAAAGTTTCGTGATTTTAATGTTGAATTTTTAAAAATAATTTTAACAAAAAGATAAGAAATGACTGACAAAGAGATACATATAGACCGTTATCGTTTATGGGACAAACAAGGAAAAAAATACTTTTTTGATATTTTCTTCGGGAATCATCACGACAAGCAAGAAACAAAACATATTGATCACATAAACAATAAAAATGCAACAGGCGCTGATTTTTTTGAAAACGAAATCAATAAAATCGAAAAAACTTACCAAAAAGATTATGTAGTAGTAATTGATTACAATGGGGTTACAAAATCGGCAAGCAAGATAGGACAGACGCGAATCATTTTACGCGAAATGTCCGACGATGAACGGTCTTTAAAACCTGTTTTAGACGCTAAAACAATTATTAGAGAGGCGGAAAATAATAATCTATACGGGGGATTAGAGGGCTTCATTAGCGCAAAATTAGAGGAACAAAGAAAAGATTTTCAGATTGATACCCTAAATGCAGAGTTGAAAATTAAGAATACTGAAATAGAAAAACTTAATCTCGAAATAGATAGTCTTGACAAAGAAAATGAAGCGCTTTTCAATGATAACGAAATTCTTAGAAAAGAAATTGAATTGTTAAAGAAAAAACTTCAATTTGGAAGTTTGGGAGGTGAGATAGTTTCTTCTTTTGCTGCTAAATTAGCAACAAGCAAAAAGGGGCAAGATATGTTATCCGGACTAATGGGATTGGTTTCACCGTCGTCTGTTCAGGACGAAGATTTGAACGAAGTTTATACGCAGCAAATGCAGCAAAGACCTGAAGAGCAGCAGCTGTATGATGATGCATTATTTGATAAAAACGAAGACGGTAATAACGTAGAAATAGAAAAAAGAGATGAAGACGTTTAAAGCGAAAATAATAATAAAAGAGGAAACAGGGAATTTAGATAATGTTCAGAAAATAGCAAATACGGTTCAAGATATTGTAAATAAATTAGAGCCAAAAGAAATTTTGCTTTTGCACGAAGAATTAAAAAAACGTCCCGGCTTAGTTCGTGATATTTTGAATTTACTTGACAAACCTGTTGTGAAAGGCTTATTGAAAGCATTGTAACATATTATGTTTGATTTTAATAAAATAGATTGGCGTACATTACTGGTCGTGTCAGCAGCTTCGGGCATAGGAATTTATGCTGTGCGAAAAAAGATTTTAAATTTTTTACAACGTAAAAATTCTGAAAATGCGATTAATAGTGAAGAAGGACGTAGGGCTTTATTATTATATGCAGCTCTATTTGACTCAATAATGTTTATTCCATCTACAGACGAAGAAAAAGTTCTTGAAATTTTATCTCAAACACTTGATGCTGAAGAATTAATAAAAGAATATTTTAGGATTTACAGACGTGATTTGCTTATTGATTTAAAAGAGAATTTGAGTGTTTCTGAATATGAAACAGCATTGAATCATTTAAAAAATTGTTCAAAAGCCTTGAATGTAAATATTAGCCTTCCTGAACAAAATTTAAATACAGAAAAAAAACCTGATGCTTATAGTTTAATTGAATGAAAAATTTACCTTTAATACTGTCTTTGAGTTCATTAGGGATTTTTGGTTTACTTTTGTCTAACAAAAAAAAAGCTAAAAAGAAATACAAAAAAGGCGATTTTGATTTGCCTGTTCATGTAGAAAAAACATACAAGAAGCGTAGTATATCAAAGATAGATACGATTGTGATACACCATACAGCCGGAAGCGAAAAAGATACTCCGAAAGCGATTGCGAAGTATCATATTGATGTAAACGATTGGGCAGGAATAGGTTATCATTATCTAATAGAACCTTCTGGGCGTTTTTTTCAAACAAATGAGTTAGAGACAATAAGTTATCATACAAAATCATATAATACAAGAGGCGTTGGGATTTCTTTAATCGGGAATTATAGTTTAAAGAAACCTTATGATAAACAACTGATTGCTTTACGTCATTTAATCAATCTTTTAGAAAAAATTACAGAAAAAAAATTGAAAGTAAGAGGACATCGAGAGCTTACAGGAACAACAGAATGTCCGGGACTTTTATTTGATTTGGACGATTTTAGAAAAAAAATTTAAGGAGATGCGCGTAATAAGAATAAATAAAATATCAGCTCCGTCGGAATATACAGATTTTCCTGAAAATATTTTTTCAAAACCTAATAATGTTTTTAAGCATGAATCAGATACAGTTACAATTAATTCAATTGATTATCGTATTAGTTCCGCTGTGTTATTGTCAGGTAGAGCTAGAGCTGTTGATGAAATTGAGAAAGAAAGTTACGAAATATCTGATATTGACGATTCGGAAGCTACGAAATATTACGGTTATATCACAAAATCAGGAAAATGGTATATTTTAAAAGAAGATACAACAACAAAAAAATTTAGATATACAAGCGGTAGCGATAATTACTTAACAAATTGGACAAAAAGAGACACATTAGAATATCGCTTATATAGCGAAGTTAGTTTATAAATCAGATTTTTTAACTTTATTAATAAAAAATGCCAAGTCCTAGTTATTTTGCAGATTATCTTTTTGACTTGCTTGAAGATTATGGAGATCCTAAAAGCAATACTATTCCTGATTCTCAAGCTTTAGATGATTTTTTAGAAGTTGTAGATAGAATTCGTTCATCGGGGCATTATTACAAAGAAATTTTTGAAAATGGCATATGGAAGGCTGAGGCAGTACCGGGCAAGGGTGATTTTATTTTTGCAAAGCCTGATCATGATTATGCAAATAGACTCATTGGAAAAATGACATGTGAAGATGCAAATAAAATTGCTTCTGAGATATATAAACTTCTTGAGCATGACGCAAACAAAAAAGGAAGTGAGTATTATGACATTTTTCGCTCTAAGTTAAAGGAATTAACAGACGAAGGTTTTTCTTACAAAACTGCTGTTATTGAACGAGGAGCTTCGGGTGAAATCAAAAAATGGGGTGGAATTGCACGTAGAATCGGGGCAGGGATTATAAAACATGAACTTGTTTACAGAGCTTATTTAGATAGTAAAGACAAAAGAAACATAGTAAATGAAATATTTCGTTTATTGGAACAAGGATATTCTTTTGATTATTATAAAGTTGTTAAACTGTTAAACAAATTAAAGAATAATGGGGAATGTTTTTATCGTGAAAATATAAGCAAAGGTGTCTGGTATCCAATTTGGGCTGAGCAATTTACTATTCCTCCAAAAGATCGAAAGCATAATCTTGTACATCATTCGAATCGTTCAATAATGAAAGATTCTGACGCACATAATATCGCAAGAGAGATTTTCAATTTATTAGAAAAATCTCCTAAAAATTCGCGTATTTCAAAATTGTTAGATTCTTTAAAAAGAGATGGTTATCTTTATTTCGAGATTGAAAATAAAAAAACAAAAACATGGCGGGGCAGCATTCGTCGTTCCTATAGCAATAAAGACAAACACTTATTTGGGTATCATGATCGTTTTGTTATTGATTCTGCAAAAGCAAATGAACTCGCTACGCAAATTTATAATATTCTTGAGCAAAATGGTTCACAGCAGTATTTTATACCTCGCCTAAACAATTTAAAACGAG
>PDWI01004917.1_pt1 | contig 59515 bp, 49 predicted proteins | sample 1430891 | NCBI WGS metagenome assembly PDWI01 (sample SAMN01162508, study PRJNA174530) | Oral metagenome, whole genome shotgun sequencing project. | biome: Marine environment; feature: Marine mammal; material: Swab sample of the gingival sulcus; isolation source: swab sample of gingival sulcus... | reverse complement strand
AAAAACTAACTCAAATAATAAATAATTTTATTGTCTGGTATTGAAATAATGCGTAAGTTTTATTTGCACTATGTAATACATAACACAAATATACAAAAAATCAGACAAAACTTAAAAATTTAACTTTTAAGACAATAAGAAGTGAAGCTATTAGCTTTCAACCATTTGCAGCTCCCTATCTAACCTGAATTATTTACCAATATGTGATATGAATTAAATCTTTACATCTATATAGTTAAAAACTCCATTTTTTGTAGTCTGAATCTGCTTCCAGTTTATCTTCCAAATCATCCGGCAAAGCAGGAAAAAAGTCAATTCCGGTTAGTGATTCTATGGAGTCTATACTTACGGTAAAGGAATACAATGCCGCTGCACTTTCTTTATGTGGCACCAGAAAAGCAATGGCTTTTATTTCCGGCTCTGTATTATCAAGTAAAACTTTATAAAAATAATTGGGTACCGCTACTTCTTCTGAGCCTATAGTTTTTAAATCACCGTTTAATACCCCTCCGGTAATTACATAAAGATGTCTGTTTTTACCCGCCCAATATCGGACCTTTTGTTCCAACCGATTCCAAACTCCGGCGTTAAAATCAGGCAATTGCGGTGCAATATTAGAAGTTAAAAACGTACTATAGTAATCTGCTTTAGTAAATTTTCTGTCGGCTGCCGGTAACAAATGACCTTTGCTATAACCGGAATTTTTATAATTGTTCCAATGGGCAGCACCGGTTTTCACTTTTTTATCTATCTGAAATAACGGACGTTTCCAAGTGGTGTTTACCAGTTGTTCTCTGGCCAGTTCATACGCCACCCATTCGGCTTGTTCGTGAGGTTCACTGTATGAAAGAGCATAGGTGGCGTGTTTTACAATTTGCCCTGTAGTAGAGGTGGGAAAATAATCAAAATCGGAAAGTATCGGTTGCCATTTTTCCTCTTTTTGGTCTGTTTGCTCCTCAATAAAATACAATACAATTGCCGTTAACACAACCAGCAGCGGATAAATCCATTTTTTTCTTTTCACAATGGGTTATTATAATTCCACTTTTGATTTTAACGGAATTTCATGGTAATTATCGGCTTTTTCTAATCGGGCAAACAAGGCTATGGCTTCTGCGGGAGGAGTAGTAAGTTTTCGTTCTTTCAGGTCTAAAAAGGCACCATATACAGAGATTGAAGCTGCCATTTCCCCATTTTCTTTAACAATTTTATGAAGCACCTTAAATCTTTCAGCATTTTTTGACAAACCTTCAAGAAAGAGTTCTACACCAAAATCTTCGCTAATTCTAATTTCTTTGTAAAAATTGGTATTTTCATTAAAAAGTATAGGCCCCATATTTAAGGCTTGCATTTTTTGTAAATTATAACCGTGTTCCTTAAAAAATCGAACTCTGGCCTCCGCAGCATAATCATTATAAGCGGTGTGCCGCATATGGCCATTAGGGTCAAAATCTGCCCATTTACTTTTAAAATTTATTCTATAACTCATTTGTTTAGTAATTCTTTTATTCTGGAAAAAGCTTCTTTTAATTCTGCCGTAGATGCGGCATAAGACAACCTGATACAATCCGGAGCTCCAAACGCATCACCGGTTACCGTGGCTACATTTGCCTCCTCCAATAATAACATGGAGAAATCCGAAGCGTTATTTATCGTTTTTCCGGCTATGGTTTTTCCAAAGAAACTAGAGATATTCGGGAAAACATAAAAGGCTCCTTTGGGTTCATTTACTACTATACCATCTATTTCACCCAATAATTTTAAAACCAGATTTCGCCTTTCTTTAAATTCATCCACCATATACTGTATCTTGCTCACAGGAGCGTCTAAGGCAGCAATGGTAGCCCGTTGAGCAATAGAATTAGCACCGGATGTTATCTGCCCCTGCATTTTATTACAAGCCTTAGCTATCCATTCCGGAGCACCAAGGTAGCCAATTCGCCAACCCGTCATAGCAAAGGCTTTTGCTACTCCGTTTACCGTAATGGTTCTATCGTACATGCTGTCAATAGATGCAAAACTGAAATTAGGCACACCATAATTGATATGTTCGTAGATTTCATCGGATAACACAAAAATATTGGGGTGTTTTTCCAACACTTCTGCCAATGCCCTGTAGTCTTTTTCGGTATAAATACTGCCACTGGGGTTATTGGGCGAATTAAAGAAAATCATTTTTGTCTTTGGCGTAATCGCAGCTTCTAATTGTTCAGGAGTAATTTTAAAATCCGTCTCAATAGTAGAAGAAATTTCTTTATAGGTGGCTTCTGCCAATGTTGCAATAGCGGAATAACTCACCCAATACGGTGCCGGCAGTAAAACCTCATCTCCCGGATTTAACAACACCATGGCGGTATTGGCAATAGATTGTTTGGCTCCGGTAGAAACCACTATCTGATTTGGGTTATAAGTCAAACCATTATCCCTTTTAAACTTTCTACAAATGGCTTCGCGTAAATCAGCATATCCGTTTACCGGCGGGTATTTACTGTAATTCTGGTCTATGGCTTGTTTAGCAGCCTCTTTTATAAAATCAGGGGTATTAAAATCAGGTTCACCGAGGCTAAGGCTAATAATATCTTTTCCCTGTTCCCTTAATTCTCTGGCTTTTGTTGCCATAGCCAGTGTTTGCGAAGTAGTTAAATTGTTAATTCTATCAGATAGTTGTTGCATAAGTTTGTGCTAAAAATTGTATGCTACAAAAATAGGAATTTAACAGAAAAAAATGAGTAAAATAACATGAATTAACCGGAATTATTCATACAGAAGTGAACCACTTTAATTCACTTTAATGATATTCAGCCACTTATAATCTATAGTTTTAAATACCCAATTTCTATCAGGCCACTTCAGGCTTACGCCCCAGCATATCTAATTGCCTAAAATGCTCAACTACGGCTCTTCCAAAAGTTTTGTATTCATTGTACGGCAAGCTAAACTCATGGGCGGTTTTTTTAACAATTTCTGCCAAATTCTTATAGTGAATATGGCTGATATTTGAAAAGAGGTGATGTTCTACCTGATAGTTTAGCCCACCTGTAAAAAATCTTACGAACCCATTTTTTGGAGCAAAATTGGAAGTGGTATATAATTGGTGTATGGCCCAAGTATTTTTCATATTGCCTACTTCATCCGGCGTAGGCATTTCTGTATTAGGCATAACGTGAGCCAACTGAAAGATAACACTTAGAATTATACCGGCGGTATAGTGCATAATAAAAAAGCCAATCAGCACCTTCCACCAGGCAATGCCTACAATGAGTGGCAGGGCAATCCATAAAGCATAATACACTATTTTCCCAATAATTAACTTAGTCCATTGGGTAACCGGATTTGGCATTTTTCCGTATGACAACTTGCGTTTCAGATATTGGTAAGTTTGTTTAAAATCAGTAGTGATAGCCCAATTGATAGTTAACAAACCGTAAAGAAAAATACTGTAATATTTTTGATATTTATGAAATCTATGCCATTTTGCATGAGGAGAAAACCGAATTAATCCACCGGCATCTAAATCCTCATCATGTTCGTGAATATTGGTATAGGTATGATGGAGCACATTGTGTTGTACTTTCCAATTGTAATCATTTCCGGCAAGAATATAAATACTGCTACCCATAAGCCTGTTCACCCATTTTTTACTGGAAAAAGTATCGTGATTGGCATCGTGCATTACATTCATACCTACACCTGCCATACCTACGCCTATCATCATCATACAAAGCACCTGAGCCCACCAAGGCAGGTCTAAAGTAAGTACCAAAATCAAAGGCACAATCAATATTGCAAACATTACAACGGCTTTTAGGTATAACTGCCAGTTGCCCGTCTTTTTTATATTATTCTCCTTAAAATAATTATTTATCCTTTTGTTTAAAGTCCTGAAAAACTTTGCCGGATCAACTCTTGAAAATTTTATAGTAGTTTCTGCCATAACCACAAATAATATTTATTATATATCATACAAAGATAACTAATTTTAGTTTTTAGCTATTTTTTTTAACTTATATTTATCTGTTTTGATTGGAAAAACTAATTTTGCAGAAGCATCATCTATGAATGAAATAATTAAATATTTTCCCAACCTGACTAATTATCAAATCAGCCAATTTGAACTACTCCAACCCTTATATTCCGAGTGGAATAAAAAAATTAATGTCATTTCCAGAAAAGACATAGATCAGTTGTATCTTAAACATGTTTTACACAGCCTAAGCATTGCAAAAATACAGCCGTTTATACCGGAAGCTCATATTCTGGACGTAGGAACTGGCGGCGGTTTTCCGGGCATTCCACTGGCTATTTTATTCCCTGAAACGGCATTTTTATTGGTTGATTCTATTGGCAAGAAAATAAAAGTGGTACAAGAAGTTATTAACTCCCTGAAATTAAAAAACGTAAAAGCCCGGCATATAAGGGCAGAGAATGTAAATGCCGAATTTGACTTTATCATCAGCCGTGCCGTTACAAAAATGGATAATTTTGTACCTTGGGTTAAGGGTAAAATTGCAAAAAAACATCATCATCAGCTCAAAAACGGCATCTTCTATCTAAAAGGTGGGGATTTATCAGCAGAGCTGAGAGATTTTCCTAAGTCCACTATATATGAGCTTTCAACATATTTTTCCGAAGATTTTTTCCTAACCAAAAAAGTGGTGCATCTGCCTTTAAAATATAAACCTGAGTTCAATTAATATTGTGACCACAGCTTTCTTTATTTTAAAAAGAAGAAAGTCTTAACAAGAAACGTATATAACACCTCATCTTTGCACTTAAAAACCTTTGAAATATCTTGATATTTCTTCATGCTTTTAAGTACAGATCTAAAGTATTCTATACGTTCTGTGAAAACAAGATTAACCGAATTCAGATTATAAGGTAAAGAAATAAATTCCACTTAACGTTTTTTGGTTTGTATTGGCCTTTTATCATTGAACTTACAACTTAGCACTTATAACCCTGTACTATCCCTCACCTTCTATAGTTTTATCGTAGGCAGATTCCCAACCCGTAACTCCGGCAGAAACCACAAATTTCATCACTTCACTGGCGTTAATATCTAACAGAGTAATATTTTTTTTAGGCACAATAAACAATTCGCCGGAAAAATTATAAGAATGCGGAAAATATACCGCTACCTTGTCTTTTAAATGTAATAATTCCAGATTTTCTTCGGTGATAAAGCCCAGCTTTTCCAAGTTGGAATTTAGGTTTACCTTAACCAATACAGGTTGATTAAACTTCTTTTCTTTCCCCACAAAAGCCGAGAACAAATCGTTAAATGCAGAATAGATAAATTTTAATAAAGGTACCCGCTCTATCAGTCTGCTAAAAACAGTCCTAATGGGGTCTGCAATGATAGTACGGCCCAAAAAGCCCACAAATATTAAGAATATAATGAGGGTTAAAACACCCAATCCCGGGATTTTAGTATCAAAAAATTCTAATAATAGTTCCTGTAACAGGCCGTCTAAAAAAGTAAAAACGGCATAGATAATATAAGCGGTAATGCCCAATGGAGCAATATATAAAAGCCCTTGTAAAAAATAGTTGATTAATTTTTTCATAATCGTTGGTTTATTTTTTTATTCTGGTAATTGAATGAATTTTTACTGGACTTGTAAGATACTGATTTTCATTTTCTTGTAGTTGAATTTTCAACACAACATCCATACCTTTGATTACTCTGCCAAATGCCGCAAACCCTTGCCCGTCAGGATTGCGTTTACCGCCATAGTCCAGTTCCGGTTGATCATTTATACAGATAAAAAAGCTACTGGTAGCACTATTGGGCCCATTTCTGGCCATAGAAATAGTGCCATTTTTATGTAAAATTCCGGTGGTTTTGGTTGTTTCTATTATTATAGGCGAACGTTCGTCTTTTTTATCAATATTTCCACCTTGAATAACTTCAATTTTCACATCTCTATCCGCTTCGTTTTCTACCGTACAAGTTCTAAAAAAACTACTATTGTGGTAAGCAGCACTATCTACATACTGTAAGAAATTCTGAACGGTTATCGGGGCTTTATCAGAATAGAGTTCTATTTGAATCTTTCCCAATTCTGTGCTAATAAGACATTTTACCGACTCTTGAGAACTGGACTTTATAAAAGGCAAAAAAAACATTATGGTCACTACAGGCTTTATTACTAACATCTGATTTTATTTTAGTCTAAATGTAGGAATTTAACCCTAATATTTATGTGAAGTAGAACCAATTTGTTTTATTTTAACAATGAACTCGTTTAAACTTTTACAAAGAACCCATTTCAGTTTTTTGATAATGTAATCAAAAAAACCACTTACCCAAAAGAGGAAAGTGGTTTTAAAAAAATTTACTTAAAAAAACTTAGTTAAATCCAAATTTCTTTAAACCTTCCCGGCTTATTTTTACGGCCTCCATGGGCTTCATTCCATCAAAAGTCTTGTCTTGTTCTACAATGTAATATTCCATTCCGGATTGTTCTTTTTTAGCCAAAATTTTTCCAAAATCAATTGTGCCTTTTCCAACAGGGGCAAACCTTCCCTGCTCATCCATATCTTTTACATGCCATATTTTAAACCTGCCCGGATACTTTTCAAAATAGGCCAACGGATCTGCTCCGCCTTTAGTTATCCAATAAAGGTCTAATTGAAAATTCATAAGGTCTGGACCTACATTTTCCAAAAAATAGTCCAAAGGAACAATTCCTTTACTATTGGGGCTAAATTCAAAATTATGATTGTGATAAAGCAATTTTAAGCCCGCATCATTACATTTTTCACCTATGGTTTTAAAAATGGCAACCAGTTCATCAAGGTCTTCACTCATGCTCATAGCATTCTTTTCTGCATCGTACTTAAAATGCCCCATTGGCGGAACAGGAATTACAAAATATTTAAACCCTGCAGTTTTAAGATCGGCAATCATTTTATCAACATTTTCTAACGTAACCCCTCCCTGATGGCTGCTAATAGGTTCTAAGCCAACTTCGTCTAAATACGCTTTAAACTCTACAGGAGTCATACCATAGAGCATTCCATCTTTATAACCTGTGGCTTCAATGTATTTATATCCCATATCTGCTACTTCCTTAATAACTTCTTTTGGATTTTCTTTTAATTCTTCTCTAATGGTGTAAAAGGTCATTCCTCCAAATTTTTCCTGAGTATAACCAACTGCGGTAATGGTTAAGAATAAAGTGAGGAGAAAGGGTTTAATTAATAATTTTATTTTCATTTTGTTATTATTTTTATATTAAACTTATTTGAATATTTTTATTTATTTAAAAGTAATCATATTACAGCACTTGCAATACCAGAGCATTAATAATAAAGTCAATTTTATTCAACGCTCTTTTTCAAGGGTGTAAATCACTCTCCTAAAAACGGATACCTGTAATTCGCAGGCGGCACAAAATTTTCTTTTATTGTACGGTTGTTTACCCAACGCAATAGGTTCCAAACCGAACCAGCTTTGTCGTTAGTTCCCGAAGCTCTGGCTCCGCCAAATGGCTGTTGACCTACTACAGCCCCGGTAGGCTTGTCATTAATATAAAAATTACCGGCAGCATTTTCTAAAGCACTGGTAGCGTAGTCAATTACATATCTGTCGCTGCTAAAAATAGCTCCGGTTAAAGCGTATTCCGAAGTTTGATCAACCAATTTTAGTGATTCCTTCCAATCCTTATCTTCATAAACGTAGATGGTCAATACCGGGCCAAACAGCTCGGTACACATGGTTTCATATTTTGGATTGGTAGTCAAAATAACCGTAGGTTCTATAAAATAACCCTTACTATCATCATAGTTACCACCCACAATAACATCAGTATCTTTAGATTTTTTTGCGGCATCTATATAACCTGATAACTTATCAAATGCTTTTTTGTCTATAACGGCATTAATAAAATTGGAGGTATCTGCTGGGCTACCCATTTTCATGGATTTTATATCTGCTTGAAGTTGTTTTTTAACGGCATTCCATTTGCTTTTTGGTATGTAAGCTCGTGACGCGGCAGAGCATTTTTGGCCCTGAAACTCAAACGCCCCTCTAGACAATGCTACGGCTACTTGTTTTGTATCTGCGGTAGGATGCATCCATACAAAATCTTTTCCACCGGTTTCACCCACTATTCTGGGATAGGAGATGTATTTTCCTTTGTTAATATTATCGCCTATTTGCTTCCAAAAGCTGTTAAAAACCCCTGTAGATCCGGTAAAGTGAATACCTGCAAAATGCTTATTATTCAACAACACTTCGGTTATCATTCTCGGATCGCCGGTAACCATATTGATAACGCCATCGGGCAGGCCGGCTGCTTTAAATAATTCCATAATTACATGAGCGGAATAAACCTGAGTACATGCCGGTTTCCAGATAGCCACATTCCCCATAAGTGCAGGTGCTGCGGGCAGGTTTGCAGCAATAGAAGTAAAATTAAATGGTGTAACGGCATACACAAAACCTTCAAGCGGACGGTATTCCATACGGTTCCAAATGCCTTTATCCGAAATGGGCTGGTTGTGGTAAATATCCATCATAAAAGCCGCATTAAACTTAAAAAAGTCCACCATCTCGCAGGCGGCATCTATCTCGGCCTGCATTACGTTTTTAGACTGCCCTATCATAGTTGCGGCATTCATACGGTCTCTAAAAGGTCCGGCCAGTAAATCGGCAGCTTTTAAAAATATTGCAGCCCGGCTTTGCCAAGGCGTTTTAGCCCATTTTTCACGGGCTTCTAATGCAGCTTTAATAGCATCTTCAACGTGTTTTTTATTAGCATTATGAAATTTCCCCACGGTATGTTTGTGGTCATGCGGTGGATGTATAGAAGTGGTATTACCGGTTTTAATATCTTTTCCGCCTATATGAAAAGGGATATCAATTTGTTCCCTGTACATTTCTTTGTAAGTATTCAGCAGGCTCCCTCTTTCCTTGCTGCCCGGAGCATAAGTTCTTACCGGTTCATTGGTTATGGTAGGTATTCTAAAAAATCCGTTTGACATAGTTATTGTTTTTTATTTACTGTTTTGTCATGCAAAGTTACAATTGTAAATTCCAAATAACAAACCCCTAAAAGAATTGTAAATTAAAAAATTAATTTATTTAAATAAGGTGTATCTTCATTGTTTTTTATACTTTCGCACCTGAAAAATAACTAATTGTAGTTTTACCGCTTAGACTGATTGATACTGCACTTTTTTTAGATTATGGAAGAAAAGAAATTTGATATAAATGCATTTATAGGATTTTTGCTATTGGGGGCTATAATGATATATTATTTCTATGCCAACCAGCCCACACCTGAAGAGCTAGAAAAGCAGCAGATAGAGCAGGTTCAGGATTCAATTCAACAGGCCAAAGCAAAGGAAAATCAACCTTTAGAGACTCAAAAAGATGATGTTACAATTATCGCAAACCCAACGGATTCTGTAGCTATGGCTAATGCCAAAAATGCCCTTGGAGCCTTTGCCTATAGTGCCTCATTGCCTTCTGCCACCGATACCAAAACCGTAATAGAAAACGATTTGGTAAAAATTTCTGTGGCCAACAAAGGTGGACAAATCACAACGGCTGAATTAAAAAAGTTTAAAACCTTTGACCAAAAACCGTTATATTTAGTAAAAGACGGCAATGCCAGTTTTAACCTCTCTTTTGCCACCACAGATAACCGCAACCTCAATACCAAAGATTTATTTTTTCAACCCAACCTCATTAAAAATGGAGACAATCAAATTCTCTCCATGAAATTAAAGGTATCAGAAAATCAGTTTTTAGAGTATATATATACTTTAAAACCGGGAGATTACATGATGGATTTTGCGGTAAAATCGCAAGGGCTAAACAATATCATCAATTCCGGCCAGAACGTGCAACTCAATTGGAATTTAAAAGCCTACCGGCAGGAGAAAAGCCTGAGCACAGAAAACATGTACTCTTATTATTATTACAAAGCTGATGATGATGTGAGCTACCTTACTAATAATGACCAAGAGACAGAAGTAGATATGGATTGGGTAGCATTTAAACAACACTTCTTTTCTTCCATTTTAAAAACCGACACGCCCTTTGAAAAAGGAACTATGGTTTCAGAAAACTTAGTAAAAGACGAAGATATAGATACTGTTTTTACCAAAAAATTTGGTTTAACTGCCCCTTTAAAAACTACTAATGGCGAACTTAATTATGCCATGAATTGGTATTATGGCCCTACCGATTTTAAAGTTCTTAAACAATATAAAGGCACCGATCTTACAGATGTAGTTGATTTGGGTTGGGGCATTTTCGGGTGGATAAACCGTATTGTTTTTATTCCGGTATTTAATTTCCTTAGTTCTTTTATAGGCAATTATGGTATTATTATTATACTTATGACCATAGTAGTACGGATAATTATGTCGCCGGTTGTCTATAAATCCTATTTGTCCAGTGCAAAAATGAAAGTAATACGACCGGAAATGCAAGAGATTAATGAGAAATATCCGGGTAAGGAAAACGCTCTTAAAAGACAACAGGAAACTATGGCTTTACAGCGTAAAGCCGGTGTAAACCCACTCTCCGGATGTATCCCGGCACTGATACAGATGCCGGTATTCTTTGCATTATTCCGGTTTTTCCCTTCCAATATAGAACTGAGACAAAAGAGCTTCTTATGGGCAGAAGACCTATCTTCTTATGATACCATTATGCAATTGCCTTTTAAAATTCCATTTTACGGCGAACACGTTAGTCTATTCCCAATTTTAGCTTCTGTGGCTATTTTCTTTTACATGCAGATGACCCAAAGCCAGCAAATGAATATGCAGCAGCCTACCCAGGAAGGTATGCCGGATATGGGTAAGATGATGAAAATTATGATGTATTTCTCTCCTATCATCATGTTGTTCTTTTTCAACAATTATGCAAGCAGCTTAAGTTTGTACTATTTCGTAGCTAATTTACTGACTATCATTATAATGTTGGTCATCAAGAATTATATTCTGGATGAAGACAAAATTCATGCACAAATTCAAGAAAACAAGGCCAGGCCACCTAAGAAAAAAAGTAAATTTAGGGAGAAATTAGACCAAGCCATGAAACAAGCCCAGGAACAGCAGGCAAAACAACAAAAACGGAAAAGGTAGTTTTTGGTATTTATACATACCTTTTTCACCTCAAAATTACTCAATAAAAATGTGCCTTTTTACGTTATATTTTGTTGTAAAAATGAACTATAGCTATGCTATACTTAATAAAAGTGGTTTAAACTTTTTCAAATTGGCTGAAAAATTGCCGTTTTGCATCCATATTTTACCTTTTTATTACGAATAATTTGGATTTTTAAAATTTTTTTTACGATATTTGCAAACTAAGTTCAAATACTTATTGAAATTGTTATCAGGAAAGGTGGAGGGAATAGACCCTTTGAAGCCTTGGCAACCTCTTGCCCTATGCAAGAAAGGTGCTACGTTCTATCCCTCCGCAGGCCGGCGGATGAGGAATAGATAACATAAGAGCAGTTACTTTCTGTAGCTTCTTATCATTTTCTTAATAACATTTTTCTTGTAAGTACGCCATGACATGGTGCATTTGACTATTTAAATTATTTATTAACTTAAAAAATAAGAAAAATGAGTTCGAAAAAATTAGCAACTCACGCATTGCATACAGGCCATGACGTAAAAACCCACGGCGGTACCAGAGCAGTACCCATTTACCAGACCACTTCCTATGTTTTTAATAACACGGAACATGCTGCAAATTTATTTTCATTAAAAGAATTGGGATTTATCTATACTCGGCTAAACAATCCAACCAATGAGATATTACAAAACAGATTGGCCGCAGTGGAAGGCGGTATAGGGGCAGTTGTTTTTGCTTCAGGAACATCAGCTATTTCCACAAGTCTTTTAACGCTTCTAAAAGCTGGTGATCATATTGTGGCATCCGGTAGTTTGTACGGCGGAACGTTCAATTTACTTAATGTTACCCTGCCAAGGCTGGGCATTACCACCACCTTTGTAGATGCCTCAGAACCCGAGAATTTTGGAAAAGCCATTCAGGAAAACACACGAGCCATTTTTGTAGAATCATTGGGAAATCCAAAACTGGATGTGCCAGACCTCAAAGCAATCTCAAAACAGGCTAAAGCGGCTGAAGTACCCTTTATTGTTGATAATACAGTAGCCACCCCGGCTTTGTTAAATCCCATAGAACACGGTGCCAATCTCGTAATCCATTCGCTTACAAAATATATCGGCGGGCAGGGTACTTCATTGGGTGGAGCCATTATAGATGCCGGTACTTTTAACTGGGCTAACGGTAAATTTCCGGAGTTTACAGAACCTTCGCCCGGTTATCACGGCCTGGTCTATCACAAAGCACTGGGTGCGGCAGCATTTACGTTTAAATTAATATTGGAAGGATTACGCGATTTTGGAGGAGCCTTAAGCCCTACTAACGCCTTTAATATTATTCAGGGTTTGGAAACTTTGCCTGTTAGAATAAAACAGCACAGCAAAAACGCTTTGGCTTTAGCCAAATGGCTCCAAGAACAAAAGGAGGTAACCTGGGTGAATTATCCGGGCTTAGAAAGCAGCAAATATTATGATTTAGCAAAAAAATATTTACCAAAAGGACAAAGCGGATTGATAACCTTTGGCGTAAAAGGTGGATTTGACGCAGCAAAAATTGTTTCAGACGAAACTGAACTGTTCTCGTTATTGGCCAATATTGGCGATAGCAAATCTCTAATCATCCATCCGGCCAGCACTACGCATCAGCAATTGAGTGATGAAGATCAGAAGAAAGCGGGTGTAACTAAAGATTTAATCCGTATTTCTGTGGGATTAGAAGACGTAGAAGACTTAAAAAACGATCTAAAATCTGCTTTTGCAAAGATTGATAAAAATGTTCTGGCATAAGTGATAAAATTAATAAAAATAACCTTAAACTTTTCCATATAAAAATCCCCTCCGCCAGTTGGCGGAGGGGCTAAAGGGAAGCCCTATGTTACAAAAACTCACTATACAAAATTATACTACTCAGTCCGGCATAATCTATTCAGAAATCCCGCTGAGTTATCAATTATTCGGACGGGAATTGTTTTCCGCACCAATAGTCTTGGTCAACCATGCCCTTACCGGAAACAGCAATGTTGCCGGAAAAAATGGCTGGTGGCAGAATTTAATAGGCGATAAAAAATCTATTGATACCAGAAAATATACTGTGCTGGCATTTAACATTCCGGGCAACGGATACGATGGTTTTATCATAGAAAATTATAAAGATTTTGTCTCCGGAGATATCGCTCGTATATTTTTAAAGGGATTGGAATTACTAAAAATTAAGAGGCTGTATGCTATTATAGGCGGTTCATTAGGTGGTGGATTGGCATGGGAAATGGCAGCTCTTTCTCCGGAAATCACAGAACATTTAATACCAGTGGCATCGGATTATAAAGCTACAGACTGGCTTATTGCCAATTGCCAAATTCAAGAGCAGTTTCTGTTTAATTCCAAACAACCTTTGCACGATGCCCGTATGCATGCCATGTTGTGTTATCGTACACCCGAGTCTTTTAAAGAGCGGTTCCAACGCACCAAACACGATACCCTGGGGATATTTAATGTGGAAAGCTGGCTGCTTCATCACGGAAAAAAGCTACAAGAACGATTTCAATTGGCCGCTTATAAATTGATGAATCATCTTTTAAAAACAATAGATGCTACACGTGATAGCGGAACGGAAATATTGGAAGCCATAAAAGCTGATATCCACATTGTAGGCGTGGACTCCGATTTATTTTTTACGGCAAAAGAGAACAGGGAAACACAAAAACTGCTGGCTCTTACCCACCCCAATGTAACCTACCATGAGATACATTCCGTACACGGCCATGATGCTTTTTTAATTGAGTATAGCCAATTAGAAAAAATAATTGATAAAATTTTTAACCCCCAAAGCAATAATAAGAAATTAAAAATATTAAAATTTGGCGGAAAATCACTGGCAAACGGAAAAGGCATCAATCAGGTAGTATCAATTATTCGAGAAAAAGTAAAACACGGCAATCGAATAGCGGTAGTAGCATCTGCCCGGGGCCAGGCTACGGACGAACTGGAAACTATTTTAAATCTGGCCGCTTTAGGAAAAGATTATAAAACCAAATTAGAAAAATTTAAAAACTACCAACAAGCTGCTTGTGAAACCTGCGATTTTAGCACAGAATTCCGCACTTTAGACAGATTGTTAGAAGGAGTAAAACTGCTGAGGCACTACAGTAAAAAAATAAAAGACGAAGTGCTAAGCCAAGGCGAATTGTTATCTATAAAACTATTGGCTGAAATCCTTCAGCAATCGGGTATAGACGCAGTAGTTACTGACACCAGAAAGCTGATTAAAACCGATGAAAATTTTGGCAATGCACAACCTATTGACTCCATTTCTAAAAAAAATGTAACCGAACATTTTAAGCAAAATAATGGCCGGGTGGTAAACATTGTAAGTGGTTTTATCGCATCTAACCTACAAGATGAAACCACCACACTAGGCAGGAATGGTAGTAATTACACGGCGGCTTTACTGGCCAATTATCTAAATGCAGAAGAGTTAGAAAACTATACGCATGTAAGCGGAATATATACCGCTAATCCCAGTTTGGTTTCCGATGCTAAAAAGATAAAGGAACTTTCATACAATGAAGCCAATGAACTGGCTAATTTTGGCACAACTATTTTGCACGCCAAGACCATCATTCCGCTCATAGAAAAAAATATAAACTTACGTATTTTAAATACCTTTCAACCCGAAGACGAAGGCACCTTAATCACCTCAAAAAGTCATCAGGAAGGAATTAAATCCATTTCTGTGTTAAGCAAAATGGCTTTGTTGAATCTAGAAGGCCGAGGCTTATTAGGTAAGCCCGGAATTGATGCCCGGATATTTAAAGCCTTAGGCATGTATGACATTAGTGTAAGTATTATCTCACAAGGTTCTTCAGAGCGGGGAATCGGGTTGGTGATAGATGCCGATAAGGCCAAACTTGCCACTAAAGCCCTGGAACGTGAATTTGAAAAAGATTTTTACACTAAAGATGTTAACCAAATTAGCATTTTGGATAATGTTTCTGTTATCTCTATTGTGGGAATGGAATTGAAACATTTTCACAAACCGTTCAATTTATTGATTAAAAATCAAGTTGAACCATTGCTTTTTAACAATACCGTTACCGGAAAAAACGTAAGTCTGATAGTAAAAGACAACCAATTAAAAAAGGCGGTTAATATTATCCACAGCGAAATATTTGGAATTGCAAAACGAATTAATCTGGCTATTTTTGGGCATGGGCTGGTAGGCGGAGCACTTATTGAACAAATTACGGATTCTGCCAAAGAAATTACGCGAAAAAAAGGTATAAAACTAAATATCTTTGCTATTGCGAATTCCAAAAAAGTACTGTTAGACAGAAAAGGTATTGGTAAAAACTGGAGGAACCGCTTAGCAGATGAAGGCTTGCATTATACAATAAAAGACATTATTGAATTTGCCTCTGACAATCATTTAGAAAACCTTATTGCCATTGACAATACCGCCAGCAAGGAATTTGTTAAAAACTATATGTCTTTGGTAAAAAATGGCTTTGATTTGGTCTCTTCTAACAAAATAGCAAATACCATTGGCCTTGACTACTATCATAACTTGCGAAAAACACTGGACAAATACCAAAAGCGATACCTTTACGAAACCAATGTTGGAGCCGGTTTACCGCTGATAGACACCATACAGTTGCTACATTTATCAGGTGAAAACATTACGCGGATTAAAGGTGTGTTTTCGGGTTCATTGAGTTATATTTTTAACACTTTTTCGGCAGAAGACAAACCTTTTAGTGCAATACTCAACAATGCTATAGAAAGTGGCTACACAGAACCCGATGCCCGAGAGGATTTAAGTGGCAATGACGTAGCTCGTAAACTGCTTATTTTGGCCCGGGAACTGGATCTTTCCGTCTCATTTGAAGATGTAAAAATTGAGAATCTAATTCCTAAGCATTTACAAACCATTTCGGTGAAAGAGTTTATAAAAAATATAACTGACTTTGATGTTCCTTATCAAAATAAAAAAGCTGCACAAAACAAAAATCACGTCTTAAGGTATGTTGGTGATTTACATGGTAATTTGTCAAAATCAGACGGAGCAATCTTAGAAGTTAAGTTAGTTTCCGTACCAGCCGACAGCCCTCTGGGGCAGGTAAAAGGCAGTGACTCTATCTTTGAAATTTTTACTGAGTCCTATGGCGAGCAACCCATAATTATTCAAGGAGCCGGAGCCGGAGCCGCTGTTACCGCCAGAGGTGTTTTTGGAGATATTTTAAGATTGGCAGATAAGGTGGAGTAGTTTTTGTAATTCAGGATTTTTTAGTTTCGGATTTCGTAATTTTTTGATTGGGAATCTAACCGGGCTTATCCCAATTTTAAATTTTTATTAAAAAATAATTTGACTTTTTTTCGGAAGAAACAAACAATTAAAAATTAGTGATTTAGACAGATAAACAGCTCCTAATAACACCTACAAGCATCAATAATAATCCTGTGATTAGCAATAGAATATCCATAGCATTCTTCTTATATTAGACTTGGTATTATCTGTAAAAAACACAAAACTTTACTGCACTTTTCAACTAAAAAATTAGTTAAAACTAAATATTTAGTTATATTTGCACTATTGAACTAAAAAGTTAGTTAAAAAATGAGGCAACTTACAAAAGCAGAAGAACAACTTATGCAACTGCTTTGGGATATGCAAAAGGCAACAGTTAAAGACCTTATACAGCAATTGCCCAAACCCAAACCTGCATACAATACGGTTTCTACCATTATACGCATACTTGAGGAAAAGGGCTTTGTAAGCCATGAAACGTATGGCAAGGGATACAAGTATTTTCCCCTGGTTAAAAAGGAGTTATACACCAACCAAAGCCTCAACAAACTGGTTGACGGCTATTTTGGAGGTTCGTTTAAGAGTTTAGTGTCTTTTTTTGTTCAGAAGAATAATGTTGACATAAAAGAGATTGAAAGTATTTTAAAAGAGATAGACCGTAAAAAATAATATAGCCATGTTTGATTATTTTATAAAAGCCATCCTGTTTCAAATACTCTTCCTAATATTATATGACATTCTTTTAAAAAAGGAAACTTTTTTCCGATGGAACCGTTGGTATTTGCTCGCCACCCCCTTGTTGAGTTATTGCATACCGTTAGTCAGCATAAAAAGTGTGGTGCAATTCGTTCCGCAAAAGTATATAATTGCTCTGCCCGAAGTAGTACTCAACCCCTCAAAAGTAATAGAACAGGCTGCCACAGCCCCCGAGCAGGTATTTAATTACATGCAGGTATTTTACTGGACAGGTTTTGTTGTGGCTCTGATTATTTTTTTAATAAAACTAAGTACCCTTTACAGGCTGTTAAAAATGAGTAATAAGATAACCTTGCCGGAATATATACTGGTTACCATAGAAAATACGGTCGCATTTTCATTTTTTAACTATATTTTTCTGGGCAATGGTATTTCTAAAGCTGATAAACAAAAAATCATTAGCCATGAGCTTATCCATGTAAAGCAGTGGCACAGCTTCGATTTACTGTTTTTTGAATTCCAAAAGATGCTGTGCTGGTTTAATCCGCTAAGTTATATCTATCAGAACAGGATAGCAGAAATCCATGAATATATTGCTGATGCCCAATCGGTTAAAAACACCGACATCACTACGTATTTCAACAGGCTGCTTGCCGAAACATTTGGCGTAAGGCACCTTTCTTTCATTAATCCATTTTTAAAACATTCATTAATCAAAAAACGAATTGTTATGTTACAAAAAAACCGTTCAAAAAAGCTGCTTAGGCTTAAGTATCTGTTCTTAGTACCAGTCTTGGCGGGAATGTTATTATATTCATCTTGTGAGAAAGAAGAGGAAAATGAAATCAATATTGGCAAAAACGAAAAGCATTCCTTATCGCAACAAATTGATGGAGAAGCGAAGACAGAAAGCCCAAAATCTAAAGATTATGCTAATGAGAATGTAGTTCCGTTTGCCGTAATAGATAAAGCACCTGTTTTTCCGGGTTGCGAAGATGCTAAAGATAAAAAGAAATGTTTTGAAGAGTCAATCCAAAATCATGTCCAAAAAAATTTTAATATCGCTTTGGCCAATACATTGGGTTTGAAACCAGACAAAAAACGCGTATATGTTCAATTTAAAATTAAAAATGACGGAAACATTACTCATGTGAAGGCCCGCGGCACACATCAGCAGCTTGAAAAAGAAGCACAAAATGTTATCTATAATCTTCCTCAAATGATACCGGGTGAACACAACGGTAAAAAAGTAGCAGTAAAATACACTCTACCTATTACATTGATTATCTCGGAAAAACAATGAAAACCAAATTTTTGATCATCTCTTTACTGATAATTTCAAAAACCGTGGCACAAACCACGGTTTTTAACAGGGCAGACAGCCTTATGCAAGCAGGTGATTATCAACGGGCAATCCAACTGTTAGAAAGAGAACAACCTACATATAAATTGTTAAAGAAGATAGCAGAAAACTATCAACAGGCAAGCAATTACTCCAAAGCAATAAGCTACTATCGGAAGGCTTACGGCTTATACCCTTCTGATAAACTAAAAGCAGCAATGGGCAACTGCTATGAAGCCTTGGGCAATATTGAAGAGGCTATGAAACTATACGAAGAAGTGCTGCAAATGCATCCCGAAAATCTGTTGTTAAAATATCAATTGGCAAAACTATATATCAGCAATTTTAAAGTAGAAAAAGGCATTAAACTTCTTAAAGAGCTAAGCCAAAAAGACAGCCTTAACCCCAATTATCCTTATCAGTTGGGTAATACCTATGCGAAATTGGGCACACAAGGTTTTATCAAGAGTGGCAACTATTACTTACAGGCTTACCATATTGATTCTACCCATGTAAAAAGTATCTATAATCTGGCTAAGTTTTTTGAGCAATTGCGTTTTAAAGATTCTACCATGCTTTTTATAAACAAGGGCTTAATGATTAACCCTAATAGCATTAATTTCAATCAGTTAAAATCTAAACATTCGTATCTTAACAAAGAGTTGGATACAGCATTGGCATATCTAAAAAAACTCGAAAACCTTAACTTTAAAACAAAATTCACCTATCAACTCTACGGTTTGGTATATTTAAAAAAAGAAGATTTTAAACAGGCAGAAAGCTATTTAAAAAAGGCTCAACGTATTGATTTTAGAGACCCTGATACCGGATTTAACTTAGGGTTAGCACAAGAAGGCTTAAAAAAATACAAAGAGGCAGAAAGGGCATATATGTTCTCCATTCTAAACCAAAAGCCGGATACAGACAAAAATTATTTGAGACTGGGGTTGGTACAATTACTACAAAACAAACAAAAAGAAGCTCTGTTGTCTTTTGAAAAAGGTTTTGAGAACAATTCTCAAATACATGAGAAAATTTGAAGATAAAGACCAAAAACAAACAGCCTTTGTGCAACAGCGTATCAAAGCGATAAATAAAGGTCTGTTTATGGATAAAGGTAAGGCAGATTGATAGGGTTTGTTAAAAAAATTAGACTTGGTATTAAAAAGCAACGTGCTAAGGCAATTCTATTGCTTTACTTTTTATCGGATTTTTCCTTGGCGAATACGGCTATTTTTTCAGCAGACATTAAACTTCTCTTATCAATGATGACTCTGTGACTGTTATTATCAACACTCGTTTACAAGAATAAACTGACATTTATCATAAAATAATAACGTTTTCTTTACAATTTTTGCAACTAAAACTAACATCTCGTTAGTTATATATTATATAATTATTGCTAAACACGTTAATGAAAATGAAACCCAATTTTCTTTTAGTTCTCCGGACAGCCTAACTAAAAATGCCGATGCCGTGGTACGCCTGTACGATACTGAAATAGAACTAAAATCACCACGAAAAATGAACGTAAAAATTAGAAAGGCTGTTACCATTTTCAACAAAAACGGCAATGACAATGCAGAGCTTGTTTTTTATTACGACAAAGCCAAAAGAATAAAGAACATAAACATCTATATTTACAATAGTCTGGGTATAGAAGAAAAGAAAGTTAAAAATAAAGAGATAAAAGATTACAGTGCTGCCGACGGGTTCTCACTCTTTAACGATAACCGTCTTAAATATTATGACTATGTACCCCTTTCATATCCTTACACAATATATTACGAGTATGAATACGAGACCTCCAATACGGCTTTTATCCCACGCTGGTCGCCTATCGGTTCTTATGACCAAGGTATAGAAAGCAGTAACTATACCTTTACTTATGCTCCGGGTTTTAACATTCAAAAATCAGAAAAGAATTTAGATAAGTATAATATTGAAAAAAAGATAACCGGTAATACTATTGCCTATTCAGCTAAAAATATTACCCCGATACAGGTAGAAAATTTTAGTCCATCGGTATTAGAAATGGCACCAATAGTTATACTGGCCTCAGACACTTTCCATCTGGAAGGTGTTGACGGTAAGGCAAGCAATTGGGATGAATTTGGAAAATGGATGTACCGGCATCTGCTAGCCTCACGGATGGACCTCCCCAAAGCTACCAAAGAAAAAATTAAACAACTGGTAAATGGCGTGGATGACCCTGTAGAACGGGCAAAAATAGTCTATGACTATGTACAGAAAAAAACACGCTATATAAGCATACAGGTAGGCGTTGGAGGATGGATGCCCATGCTTGCCAGTGATGTGGACAATCTTGGCTACGGCGATTGCAAAGCTCTTACCAACTATACCAAAACCCTTATGGATGCAGCAGGTGTAGAGTCGTACTATACCGCTGTATATGCAGACTCTGAACGTACCAACATTGAGAAAGAGGTTGTTTCAGTACAAGGCAATCACGTATTTCTATATATCCCGTCAGATGAAAAAGATATCTGGCTTGAATGTACCAGTCAGGATGTGCCATTTGGATATCAGGGTACCTTTACGGATGATCGCGATGTACTGGTAATCTCCAGCAATGGTGGTAAAATAAAACATACCGGCATTTATAAAGAAGAAGACAGCTATCAAAAAACAGATGCTGCCTGTAAAATAACTGCTAACGGAAGCTTAGAAGCTAATATTTCCATACGCTCTGCAGGAGTACAATATAAAAACCATTATTTGCTAAACACTAAAAACAAACGTGAAATAACAGATTATTACAAAAGTGATTATTGGACATATATTAATAACCTAACAATAAAAGATTACCAATTTGATAATGACAAAGATGCCATAGTTTTTACCGAAAAATTAAATGTAGCTGTTACAGACTATGCCAAGTTTACTGGTAATCGCATAATGTTTGAAGTTAACGTTTTTAATAAATCTAAACAGATACCCAATCGTTATCGCAACCGTAAGATGCCTATTGAAGTTTCCCGTGGTTTTTTAGATGAAGATGTTTTCTCATTTTTTTTACCTGATGGATATACCATTGAAGCAATGCCCCAAAACATCAAACTCAAAACCAAATTTGGCACTTACACTGCAACAATCGAAAAACTTTCTGATACAGAAATAAAATATTCAAGAAGTTTTTTATTTCGCAAAGGCACATATCCTAAAGAAGATTATAATGCCTTTAGGAATTTCTTAAAGGATATTGCCAAATACGATAACTCAAAAATAGTTCTAATAAAGAGTCAACCATGATAATACAAAGATTAATTACCGTTGTTATTGCACTACTGTTAACATCTGGTGCATTTTCTCAAAATTATAAGTTCGGAAAAGTTTCTAAAGAAGAACTGCAAGAGCAATTTTACCCACTTGACTCCAGTGCTAATGCTGCTTATTTATATAAATACAGGAGAACACATACAGCCATAGTAGGCAATGATTTACAACTGGTTACAGAAATTCAAACCCGCTTAAAAATCTATAATAAAGAGGGTTTTAAATGGGCAACCGAAGAAATAGCACTTTTTGGCACTTCTAAAAGCAATTCAGAAAATGTCTCAAAACTTAAGGCCTATACATACACCCTTAAAGGCGACGAAGTCATTAAAACCAAATTAGACAAAGACAACATTTTTAATGAAAAACGTAGTGATAATTGGTCTATTAAAAAATTTACCATGCCTAATCTTAAAGAGGGCTGTGTAGTTGAATGGACATATCAAATTATATCGCCTTACCTGAGTCATATTGATGATGTTGTAGTGCAATATGAAATACCCGTTAAGCAACTGAAAGCCAAAATACAACTATTAGAATGGCTATTTTTTAACAAACGACAAAAAGGGTATTACTTTTTTAAAATTCATGAAGAATCGAAACTTAACATTAATCTAAGAACGAATGATCGCCTGATAGAAATAGCAGAAAAAGATGTTCCTGCAATAAAAGATGAACCTTATGTAAACAACCTAAACAATTATACGGCTGCCCTGCAACTTAATTATGCCACCAATTGGGATGAAATATCAAAAAATATATACAAAAGCTCATCATTTGGCGGTCAATTGAATAAAAAAGGACATCTAAAAGATGATATTACCCGATTAAAAACCAACTTAACAAGTTTTGAACAAAAAATTACCGGAGCCTTAGAATTTGTAAAAAGCAAAATAAAATGGAACGGCAATTATTATCAATATACAGAAAAAGGAGTAAAAAAAGCCTTTAATGAAGGTAGTGGCAACGTAGGTGATATTAACTTAACACTTGTTACCATTTTAAGGGAACTCGGCCTAAAAGCCAATCCGGTACTGGTAAGTACCCGTAGCCATGGCATCCCCATATTCCCAACATCGCGGGGCTTTAATTATGTAATTGCTGCAGTAGAACACAATAATGGCATTGTGCTGTTAGATGCTACAAACCAATATAGCACTGCCAATGTATTACCACTAAGGGCTCTAAACTGGGAGGGACGTCTAGTACGTAAAAATGGTAGTTCAACCCCTGTAATGCTCTTTCCGTCAAAACCTTCTAAAGAAATAAATTTTGCCAATTTTGAAATTGATGACAAAGGATTTATTAAAGGCATGTCAAGAACTTCTTATACCGGATTGGGGGCATTGACATATCGCGAAAATAATAATAGCCTAAGCAAAGATGAATTGATTACAAAAATAGAAAGTGACCATCCAAACCTTGAAATTACAGAAATCAACATCCAGAATAAAGACAAACTCGACAAGCCCGTAATGGAAAACCTGAAGTTTAATCTTGACAACCATGTTGAGGTTATAGGCAACAACATGTATTTCTCACCACTCTTTATCTTTAAAGAAACCGAAAACCCGTTTAAACTTGAAAAACGTGAATTCCCGGTTGATTTTGGCACACCATGGAATAAAAAATATAACATAAGTATAAGCATACCAGAAGGGTATAGCATAGAAACTGTACCGGAAAATGCATCGGTGGTTATATCCAATAATTTGGGTTCCTTTAAATACATAACCAAAGTTGCAAGTGATAAATTACAGTTGGTTTGCGAAGTAAAGATAAACAGCCCTATAATAAGCCATGAATATTATACTGAATTAAAGCAGTTTTACAAGATGCTTATAGACAAAGAATTAGAAAAAGTAGTGTTGACCAAAAATTAACAATCACAGTTGGTTTTACAACCGGATTTTTCTCTTAAAGAAGAACTTTTGCTCTAAAAAGAAAAGTGCAGCCCCAAGTAACAGATAACTTAAGTTCAATTAGTAAATTTAGAATTTTTACCCCCTAAATCCTACTACTCCACTGTAACAGACTTGGCCAAATTTCTAGGTTGATCCACGTTACAATTACGCATTACCGCTATATAATAAGATAAAAGTTGTAGCGGAATAGTAGTTAGTAATGGAGAAAATGGTTCTTCACAATCAGGAATTTCTATTACGTGGTCTGCTATTTCTCTTACGGTAGTATCGCCTTCTGTAATCAAAGCAATTATCTTTCCTTTGCGAGATTTTATTTCCTGAATATTACTTACCACTTTTTCATAATGCCTTTTACCGGTAGCTATTACTATAACAGGCATTCGGTCGTCTATTAAGGCTATGGGGCCATGTTTCATCTCTGCGGCAGGATAACCTTCGGCATGTATATAAGAAATTTCTTTAAGTTTTAAAGCTCCTTCCAATGCTACGGGAAAATTATACCCCCTACCCAAATACAAACAATTGGTGGATAATAAATATTCCTTGGCAATATCCTTTACGTGATTGTCTATTTCTAATAGTTTTTCAACTTTTTTGGGAATGAGTTGCAGTTCTTGCAAATACATCCTAAACACAGAACTAGACATGGTTCCTTTTGCTCTGGCCAAACGCAGTGCAATAAGCGACAGCACTGTTATTTGCGTAGTAAATGCTTTAGTGGAGGCAACTCCTATTTCAGGGCCGGCATGAGTATAAGCTCCGGCATGGGTTTCTCTGGCAATGGAAGAACCCACTACGTTACAAACGCCAAATACAAAAGCACCTTTTTCCTTGGCCAGTTTAATGGCAGCCAGCGTATCTGCCGTTTCACCCGATTGGGAAATAGCAATAACCACATCTTTCTCACTAATAATGGGATTCCTATATCTAAATTCAGATGCATATTCTACCTCAACCGGAACTCTGGCAAACTCCTCAAAAACATATTCTGCCACCAAGCCGGCATGCCAAGAGGTACCACAAGCCACTATGGTAATTCGGTCGGCATTTAAAAACTTCTTCATGTTGTCTTCCACTCCAGTCATTTTTATAATGCCTTCGTTTCGCAGTAACCGCCCGCGATAGGTATCAAAAATAGCATGAGGTTGTTCATGGATTTCCTTGAGCATAAAGTGTTCATAGCCACCCTTCTCTATCTGCTCTAAATTCATTTTTAGCTTTTGTACATTAGCATCTACCAAAGTATCATCGTGAATATTTCGTATTTTTACTTTTCTACCCACCCTAATTATGGCCATTTCTTCATCATCCAAATAAATGGCATTTTTTGTATATTCTATAAAAGGAGATGCATCAGAAGCTACAAAGTATTCTTCAAAATCTTTCCCAATTCCAATGGCTATTGGGCTACCCAAGCGTGCAACTATAATTTCGTCCGGCTTTCGCTTGTCAAAAACAGCAATAGCGTACGCTCCTATAACTTGGTTTAAGGCTATTTGAACGGCTTTGCCCAGTTTCACCCCATTTTGCTGCTGCACTTCTTCAATAAGGTTAATCAATACTTCGGTATCCGTATCACTGTGGAAAGTATAGCCTCTGTTTTGAAGTTCTTTTTTAATAGTATCATAATTTTCTATAATACCATTGTGTACAATAACTAAATTTCCTGAATTTGAAGTATGCGGATGCGAATTTACATCATTTGGTTCACCATGCGTAGCCCATCGGGTATGGCCAAGGCCTAATTGGCCGGTTGTATTGGTGGTTTTGGCAATTAAATCACTAACCTTGCCTTTAGTTTTAGTTACGTTAATATCATTGTTATCATACAGTACCAAGCCTGCACTATCATACCCACGATATTCTAAACGCTGCAAACCGTTGATTATAATATCATAGGCATTTTTAGAACCTATATAACCTGTTATTCCACACATGAGCTAAGTTATTTTAATTGTTATTACTAATAGTGTAAAATATTTCTAATTTTAAACTATCTGTTGCTGCCTTGTTGCCTTTAAGCTTAACACCCCTGGCCACCAAACTTTTACCGGACACAGTGGTATCCGGATTGCTTTTGGGGTCGTAATAATCCCATGACAGCTTATCTTTAATGGCTAACGTAACAGGATCCAAAGGATCTTCTTTTTTTAAAATTTCAGAAACATAATCCGTTATTGTAAACACATATTTCTCAGGATTATTGTTTTCGTCGCGGACTAATATTCCAAAGGCTCCACTAAAGAAATACTCGGTTATTTCATCCAGTACTTTAGACTTTGTGTTGTATTTATATAGATAGAGTTTTTGCGGGATACTATCTTTATCGGAATCTGTAATATAAAGTGATAGTTTCGCATGATTTACCAACCAATTTTTTTCTCGCAACTCGTTTAAATCCACTCCTTTAAAAAGTTCCAAAAGTGCCACGGAACCGGCTGCTCCTTGCACATAAAGTTCAGTTTCTCCGTTTACCGTATCGGGTTGGTTTAGTTTCTGAACAATATCAGAATCTGCCATACCGTAATCTCTGATATACTGATTGGCTATGATGCCTCCCATTTTATATATTTTGGATTGTTTGGTTCTAACCGGCACATCTTTATCATCCGTATCGCCATCTCCGTTTAAATCGGTATCGGTTTCGTCTTTTAAGACTGTATTGGTATAATAAACCGTCATAGTGGCATCACTCATTGCAAGGTTCATCAAAGCACCAGAATTACCTTGGGCTTCTAAAATTAAGCCTCTAAAATACGTTTTAAACGCTTGATTATCATCAAAATATCCGGTATTTTGTACATTTATAAATTTATTTCTAAAAAAAGTAGTATCTAAAGGAATTTTAATCGATGGATACAAATTTTCTTTTTTTATAGTATCGTACTCCACTGTATTTATATCGTTATCTAAATATCGCCTCGGTATATAGATAACAGTGTCATTTTTATTGGGTTTAAAATCATCTGTAGTGTAGAGTAAGTCTTTTTTTGTATAGGTTTTATCAGAATAATAAACCTTTCTCTTAGCAGGGTCATTGGGGTCATACAAATTCATAAAAGTACCATTCTCATAAACAGATAATTTAAACCCTTTAGTAGGATCTCCTATTATGGAGTCTAACCTAAAATCAGGCGTATTGTCTTCGCTGTCTTCTAATTTGGTTGCGTAATAAGGGATATCTAATATAACCGCATCTATCGAAACCTCATCACCGTAACTTGTGTTATTGAAGTTTAGTTGACTTATTATATTAGCTTGAAATAAGCCAAAATTGGGCGTATTATAAATACCCAACAGATAATTAGGATTACCGTTTGTAGCGGTTTTTTCAATATTTTCATTATAGGAAATTACCCGGAAGGATGTACTGTCGGTTTCAAAAAGGTTATTGTCAACCAAACCTACGCCTATATTTTCAAAATCTTTTTCACAAGCAATAACAGCTGATAATACTAGTGCTACCACACCAAAGTATTTTAAACTGTTTACAATTTTTTGGGTCATAAACAAAGTAATTTAAAAAGTTGTTAATTATAAAATTTCGGTGAGGTAAAAGTCAGTATATTGGTTTTTGTCTTTTTCTTCCGGATTATTATTAGCATAGGCCATCACCGGAATATCTTTGGTTTGCAGAAACTCATCTATTTCTTTATTAATTTCTTCAGTGCCCAATATAACGGCATCTGAATATTCTATGGCGGTTTTAATCAAATTATTGTAATTGGCTTCGGCCAATAGCGACAATTTGTCCTCCGGAATATTGTCAAATTTTATTTTTTCAATTATTTTTTCGCTAAGTACGCCTTCAAAATCATTATTGTAAATGGAAGCTACTATTTTACTTTCGGCAAATAGTGGGTCATTTGTATAATGCTCTTTTAAATACAAAGGAACCAGAGCCGCCATCCAACCATGCAGATGTATAATATCCGGAGCCCAATTTAGTTTTTTAACTGTTTCTATAACCCCTTTTGCAAAGAAAATTGCCCTTTCGTCATTGTCTTCAAAGAGTTTTCCATCACCACTTTTATAGACTGCCTTACGTTTAAAATACTCATCGTTATCAATAAAATAAACCTGCATCCGCTCTTTGGGAATAGAAGCTACTTTAATGATTAAAGGCATATCCACATCGTTGATAATCAGGTTCATACCTGATAGCCTTATCACTTCATGCAACTGATGTCTCCGTTCATTAATAACACCAAAACGGGGCATAAAAATTCTAGTCTGAGCCCCTTTAGTATGAGATTGCTTTGCTACTTCAAAAGCCGTTGTAGAAGTTTCTGATTCTGGTAAATATGGCACCACTTCAGAAGCCACGTACAAAATTCTTTTGTCTTTCATCTGCTCTTTTTTAAATATTGATGGTTAAAATGACATTTTTAACCTTTGGTTAGTCTAATTCAATAATTTTTTCTCAAGTATTAAGTGTTAGTAGTTTTAAGAATACGCAAAATTACAAATAATTTGATTAGTTTTAAACTTTTATGACTAAGTTTGCCCTCATTTAACAATAATTAACAGCAAATTTTGTACTTAATTTTACCATAGGGCTTAATTTATGGAAGTTTTTAAAGATGTTACCAGTTTACAAAGTTATTTAAAAAATATAGGAAAGTCACAAACCATTGGCTTTGTGCCTACTATGGGAGCCCTTCACGAGGGGCATCTTTCTATAGTAGAAAAGGCATTAAAAGAAAATGACATAGTAGTGGCAAGTATTTATGTAAATCCTACCCAATTTAACAACAAGACAGACCTGAGAAAGTATCCTAAAAACATAAGAAAAGATTTAAGCTATTTAAAAAATTACGGATGTCATGCGGTATTTACCCCAACTACAGAAGAGATTTACAATGATACCGTAGCTGCTACATCATTTAATTTTAACGGTTTAGCCACAGTTATGGAAGGAAAATACCGTCCCGGCCATTTTGATGGCGTAGCCACGGTAGTTAAAAAATTATTTGAAATTGTAAAGCCCCATAATGCCTATTTTGGCGAAAAGGATTATCAACAAATACGAATTATTCAACAACTGGTAAAGCAAGAAAAAATTGCAGTAAATATTATCCCCTGCCCTATAGTAAGAGAACCCAGCGGACTGGCTATGAGTTCTAGAAACAAGCGACTTGATGAAACTCAGCTAAGAGAGGCTGCCAATATTTTTCAAACCCTTATAGGCGTGCGATTAAACTATAAAAGTATGCCTATTGCAGATTTAAAAGAAGCTGTGTCTAAATATTTTTCTAAACAAAAGCATCTCTCCTTAGAATATTTTGAGATAGCAGATATAGATACGTTAAAACCAGCCAGCAAAATAGAAAAAGGCAAAAAATACAGGGCATTTATTGCCGCCTATGCCGATAAGGTACGGCTTATAGACAATATTGATTTAGCCTAATTTTTCACTCCTCTTTAGATTAAAAATTATGGCAAAAAGTGATAAGAACCTTTTTGCGGTAAAATTTTATTTATCTTTGCAGCGTTTTTTTGGCATTTAATTTGATAATACACGGTTGTAAATAAAACCAATAATAGAAAACTAACAACGTGAAAATACAAGCATTAAAATCTAAAATACACCGCGTAACAGTTACCGGAGCAGACTTAAACTACATAGGCAGTATAACCATTGACGAAGATTTAATGGATGCGGCTAATATTATTCAAGGAGAAAAAGTTCAGATTGTAAATATTAACAATGGTGAAAGACTAGAAACTTATGTTATAAAAGGCGAACGCGGCAAAGGAGAAATTAACTTAAACGGCCCTGCCGCCAGACGAGTTGCAAAAGGCGATATTGTTATTATTATTTCTTATGCCATTATGGATTTTGAGGAAGCCAAAACCTTTGAACCTACCGTAATTTTTCCGAATGAAAAAGATAATAGCCTAATAATGTAATATAATCTTGAAGGTAAATTTTAAAAATATTATGATGATAATACTCCCAATTTTGTTGGGAGTTTTTTTAATCATTTATTTTGTTGGAAAACTTAGTGATGAAGACATTAAGGCAATTATCCACTCTTTTAAAACTGCCAACTATTGGTGGGTACTGCTTTCGTTAATATTGGCAGCCCTAAGCCATTTATCCAGAGCATATCGGTGGCAGCTTATGATTAAACCCATTGGTTATCAACCTAAGTTTTTAAACAGTATCATGACTGTAATGATTGCATATCTGGTAAATCTTGGCATTCCCAGAACCGGAGAAATAGCCAGAGCCACCGCCATCTCTAAATACGAAAATATTCCGGTGCAAAAAGCCCTTGGAACCATTGTTGCCGAACGGATATCGGATGTAATTATGTTGTTTCTGTTTATAGGAATAGCATTTTACCTCCAAGCCGATTTAATCAAACAATACGTATTTAAAGGCTCTGCCTCTTCTACCTTAAAAACCGGAATTGTTTTTGTTGCTCTGACCATATTATCCGTCCTTTTTTATCGATTCTTACAAAGAGCAAAACATCCTTTTTTTGTTAAAATTAAAACCATTGTAAACGGATTGGTGGACGGAGCCGTGGGAATTTTTAAAATGCGGAATAAATGGCAATTTATAGCCCATACTTTATTTATCTGGCTCATGTATTTACTTATGTTTTATGTAGTAAGTTTTGCCCTGCCTGAGACTTCTAACCTAACCTTGGAAACGGTAATTGTAGGCTTTGTGGTGGGCTCACTAAGTATGGCTTTAACCAATGGTGGATTGGGAGCCTATCCCATTGCCGTAGCCGGAGTACTTATCTTGTACAACATAGAAAAAAATCCGGCCAATGCCTTTGCCTGGATTTTATGGACTGCCCAAACCGCCATGGTTTTGCTTCTGGGCGGATTATCTTTCTTATTTTTGCCGATATATAATCGAAAAAAATAATGGCTCACTTTTACAGTAACGGAAAATTATTGCTCTCCGGAGAGTATCTGGTATTAGACGGAGCTAAGGCATTGGGCTTACCCACTAAATTTGGCCAAAGCCTATCCGTAAAAACAATAGAGGAACCATTATTAATCTGGGAGAGCTATAACCATATAAGCAAAAAATGGCTTCAGGTAACTTTTGATTTGCCAAAACTGAGGATTATATCCGAAACTTTTACTTCAAACATTGCAGGCGGTTCAGATTCTTTGGCTCTAAGCTTGCAAGATATTTTACTGAAAGCCAAATTTTTAAACTCCAATTTTTTGAATACCAACAACGGATTACACGTTACTACCCAACTTAATTTTCCGCGGAACTGGGGGCTGGGCAGCTCTTCTACCCTGATAAATAATGTTGCTAACTGGGCAAAAGTAAATGCTTTTGATTTGCAATTCAGCACCTTTGGCGGTAGTGGATACGATATTGCCTGTGCACAAAACAATAGTCCGGTTATATATCAGGTTTTGGACAAAAAACCACAAATTAAAACCGTAAATTTTAACCCGAATTTTAAGAAACAACTCTTTTTTATACACCTAAACAAAAAGCAAAACAGCCGAAAAGGCATAGCGGCTTACAAGAATTACAATGCCGATAAAACAAGTTCCTTAGACAAGATTTCCGGCTTAACCGAAAACCTTCTTCAGTGTAATGATTTAATAGAATTTGAAAAGCTAATGAACCGTTCAGGAACAACTATTTCCTGATTATTTTGGACAAACCAAAAGCCTGGGTGCCTGGGGTGGAGATTTTATATTGGCAACCGGAAACACGGACACACCTACTTATTTTAAGCAAAACGGGTTTGAGACCGTAATTCCGTATAGCGAAATGATATATTAACCTGAATTCGGTTAATCTTGTTTTCACAGAACATATAGAATACTTTTCTTGTTAAGACTTTCTTCTTTTTGCCATAAATCTCCCGAAATCTCCTCGTAATATCTCGATATTACTCGAAAACCTCATAAAATTTCTAATCAAAAATAAAGAAAGCTGTGGTCACAATATTAATCGAATTCAGGTTAATAGTATTGGTATGTGCCACCCATACTATTTTTATGTCTTACCCATACCTAGATTAATTCATTATTGGATATATTTTGAGGGTATTAATTATTTTGTTTTGAATCGTTACATTATTATAGAAAAAAATGTTGAGATAATAAGGAGCATCCAAAACGTTTTAGATGGTTTTGGTGATGTTATTTTTTCCGGAAGTACCTGTAATGAAAGTGAAGCCCTTACCTTGATATTTAAAAATAATCCTGACATTGTTTTTTTGGATATGGACAATACTATTGACAATCTCGCGGATTTTCTTTTAGATATCAATCAGAACAATAAAAACCAACCAACTTTTATTGGATTATCTTCTTCTGAGAAAAATGCTCATAAAGCTTTTAGATACAACTTTTTCGACCATCTTTTAAAACCTTTAACAGAACTTACATTACATAGAAGTTTTTTGAGGTATCAGAAAAAACACCCATCAAGTATATGTGAAGTAGTATGCAATAAATTACGTAAATGCGAAACAATTTGTCTTAAATCAAACAAGGATTATAGATATCTAAATACACATGAAATTCTTTTTTTAAAGGCCGATAATAATACCACCGATTTTCATATGAAAGACGGTTCTGTAATTGGAGCATACAAAACATTAAAGACTTTTGAGAATACATTACCTCCAAACTTTCTAAGAATTCATAAAAGTTACATTATAAATAGCTGCTGTGTTTCTAGGATTCATTACGGAAAGGCGATTTGTATTATAAAGGGTCTATCTTATAAAATTCCTTTTACAAAAACGTTTATTGAAAACATTAATGCTATAAATGTATCTTTATCAAAAAGGTCATTTATTACGCTAAATTAATTTCTCTATATAAAAACGGGATTTTCCTCACAACTGCACTGGTTTCACTAAACATCTCATTTTTTGACTATTATTTTCATCTTCTGGTGCTACTTTAGTCTTCGAAAGTTTCACAAGCGTTACTAAAAAAAACAACAACGCTTTTCATTGTGCACAATTTTAAAATAACCGCTGTATAAACAGCATAGTAAACCATTGTTTAATCTTAAAATTTTGCATTTATGAAAATCTTAAAAAGTATTTTTGTTTTAGTCTTATTCTCTAATTTTATAGTTTCTTGTGCCGCCGATGATATTACAGAAGAACAGGAAACAATTGCAACAGAAAATATACAGGCTACTGGAGATGATGGAAAAGATGTTGACCAAACGGAAAAGGGATAAAACATTCTGTAAATTATAAAATCAAATAGCCTTTAACATAATAAGTTAGAGGCTTTTTTATAAATTTGTGTTTTATAAACAAATCTTCTTTGAAACTGAAAATCCCACATAAAATATTATTATTATTCCTATGCTATATTCTACAGGGTTGTAATTCTAAACCTAATGAAACAATACAAACTGAATCAGAAAATGATAGTGTTGCTCTTTGGATAAAATCTTCAAAAGAAATAACACTTCCTTTAAAAAAACGTAAGCTATACTTAAAAAAAGCGTATACTGAAATAAAGTCTAATAAAACTGACACCCTCACTACCCGAACTTTAAGTAAGATTGCCTATCAATATTTAAAGTTAAAAGATACGCTTCGTTTTAAAAAACTAAATAAGGAAACCTATCAATTGGCCATAAAACTTAAAGACACTTTTACTTTAGCTGATATTCATTGGAACAATGCAAACTATTATAAAAAAATAGTAGTATATGATACGGCTTACTACCACTATAACAAAGCATATCATTTCTTTGAGAGTATAAACCAACAAAACTATGCGGCAAAAATGCTATATGGTATGGCTTTTATTAAAGGAAGGTACAGGGATTATTCCGGAAGTGAAATTTTAATTATAAAGGCCATTTCAAAATATAAGTCTTTAAAAAAGAACGAAGCACTATATGCATCGTATAACCATTTGGCATTATTGCAAAATGATATTAAAGAATATGATAAAGCACTGTTTTACCACAATAAGGCTCTGGAGTATTTAGATAAGTTAAAAAATAAAAGAGATTTTTATGACGTAATTTTAAACAATATTGGTCTTATATATCTTGAAAAAGGAAACTATTTGAAAGCACTGAACCATTTTAACAGAATATTGGAAAACGACAGTCTAAAAAATAAAAATATTGGAAGTTATGCAAGAGTAATAGACAATAAAGCCTATTGCAAACTCCTCAACAACGATACACTAAATGTAAAACAAAATTTATATGAATCTCTCAAGATTAGGGATAGCATCAATAACAAAGCAGGTATCGTTATAAGCAAAATTCATCTATCAAAATATTATTCATTTATTGGTGATACGGTTAATGCCATAAATTTTGCCAAAGACGCAAATGTGTTATCAAGGAAGATAAAAAACAGTCGGGATTATTTAGCTTCTCTTAAAGTATTATCTAAGTTGGATATTAAAAATTCAAAAGACTATTTGGAAAAATATATTATGTATAATGATAGCCTACAAGATTTTGACCGTAAAATTCAAAATAAGTTTACCCGAATAGCTTATGAAACGGATGAATACATTGAAGAAACTAGGCGTTTATCAAAACAAAAAATACAGATATTGATTATAAGTTTGGTAATCGTACTTATTGTATCACTTATATATTACATTATAATCCAAAGGTTAAGAAACAAAAGATTGTTGTTGGAAACAGAACAGCAAAAGGCCAATGAACTGGTGTATGTTTTAACGTTAAAACAACAGGCAAAATTAGAAGAAGAAAAAACAAAAGAACGAAATAGAATATCTCAGGAACTGCACGATGGTATTCTTGGAAAACTTTTTGGGATTCGTGTTAATTTAGGATTTTTAGACATTAAAGGAAATGATGACACCTTAAATAAATATGAATCATTTTTAGATGAATTACAGGTTGTGGAAAAAGAAATAAGGGAAGTTTCCCATAAACTAAATACTAATTTTGATAGTTCTGAAATTGATTTTAGTTCTGTATTAAATCAACTTTTTAAAAACAAAAGTAATTTAGGCAATTTTAGTTACCAATTAAATATTGACGACACTATTTCCTGGAACAAAATCGATGAAATTGTTAAAGTAAATTTGTATCGAATTTTGCAGGAAGCATTACAAAACATCATTAAATATGCCAATACAACAGAGGTTGTTTTAAATTGTTTGGCAGAGAAAAATAAATTAATAATAAGTATAAACGATAATGGTATAGGTTTTGGCGAAAAAAAGCGAAAAAAAGGAATTGGCATTAAAAACATGAAATCCCGAATACAAAAATTAAAAGGAACGTTTACCATTACATCTAAAATTGGTAACGGAACCACTATACATTTTACCATTCCAATACATTAAAAATTATGAAAAACAAAGAATATACAGTATTGCTTATAGATGACCATCCTCTGATAACGAACGCATATGAAAGTGCACTCAATTATATTGAAAAAAATAAAGATGCTGTGTCATTTTATATCCATGTCGCTCATGATTGTGATACGGCAGATAGGAAAATCGACTATTTTTCAACTAATAATAAGATCTTAGATATTGTTTTTCTAGATATCAGTTTACCGCCTTCAAAAGATGGAAAGATACTCTCAGGTGAAGATTTAGGATTGAAAATAAACAAATTAATACCTAACACAAAAATTATAGTATCCACTGGTTTTGATAATAATTTTAGAATTTATAATATTATTAAGAACCTTAATCCGGATGGATTTTTAACAAAAAATGATGTTAACCCAAAAAGTTTGGTAATGGCAATTAATAGTGTAATTCAAGACCCTCCATATTATAGTAAAACTATCACAAAATTACTGCGTAAAGAAATAACCAACGACTTTTTGTTAGATGCTATTGACAGAAAGTTGTTATACGAACTTTCTATAGGTACTATGATGAAAGAACTTCCTAAAATATTAAAACTCTCACTTCCTGCTATTGAAAAACGAAAAAGCCGAATAAAACAGGTTTTTGATGCTGTAAGTCCACACGATAAAAAATTACTACAAAAGGCCAAAGAAAAAGGATTTATATAGGATAGTTTAAAACATATATTTGAAGAGCATAAAAAAGTATGGGTAAGCCATACTTTTTTTATGGACAGCCCATACCTTGATTAGGTCTGAAAGTTATAATTTTAAGTGCTTATTCCAAATTAAGAAACTTTGAATTTGCTTAAACTTTTATACCTGTCATTATTTGCACCCTTTTTCGCTTATTCTCAAATTGAAATAAGAGGAACTGTAAAGGATTCCTTAAACACTCCGATTGAGTTTGCCAATGTTTTTTTAACAAATCAAAGTAATGATATTGTTACTGGAACAATTACCGACCAAAGAGGAGATTTTAATCTACCCGTGAAAAAAGGGTCTTATACATTGACCATTAGTTTTATGGGTTATGAAGATTGGACTCAAGAAGTTACACTAAATGAGAATAAAGATTTTGGAAATATAATGTTATCAAAAAGCAAAAATAAATTGAATGAGGTTGTGGTAGCAGCCAGAAAACCTCTAGTTGAAAGAAAAGTAGATAGATTGGTTTTTAATGTAGAAAATTCAATAATTTCTAAAGGTACTGTGTGGGAAGTTCTAAAAAAAACACCTAGTCTTATTACCACATCTTCAGGTGGATTACAGATAATGGGAAAAGATAGAGTAAAGATAATGATAAATGATAGAATTCTTCAACTATCAGAAGAGGAAATTAAAAGTATGTTAGATAATATGTCAGCAGATAATGTTAAATCTATTGAAGTTATTACAATACCTCCTGCCAAATATGATGCTGAAGGGTCAGGGCTTGTTAATATTCGTCTTAATAAAAATAGTGGGGATGGTGTAAAGGTAAATTTAAAGACCGATTATGAACAAAGTGTAAAATCGAAATTTAATAATGGTATTTCTTTTTTTTATAAAAAAAAGAAATTAAGTCTTACATCAAATTATAATTTAAGATATGGGCAAAAGTTCAGAGAAGATCAAAGTGATATTGTATTTATTGATGAAAATGATAATGAGGTTTCCACCATATGGAATGAAGAAGCAAATGTTAAATCAAATTATCTAAATCATAATTATAGATTTTTTATTGATTATCAGATATTTGAAAAAACCACATTAAGTGCAGGAACAACAGGAGTTATAAAACCATATTCCGACTCTGAAACTAATTCAAAAACTTATGTTAGGAATAACGAATCCATTATCAATTCCATTTTCAAAAATAACAACAGGAGTGAAAGCAAAACAGACAACCTCTCCTATAATTTTAGCTTGTCAAAAAAATTTAATCAAAAAGGTCATGAATTAAGTTTCAATGTCGATTTTATAAATTATGACAATGACAGAGGCCAAATGGTTAATACAAACTTTTTTGATGCCGATGAAATTCTCAATAAAAAACAAGCATTTAGGCTAACAAATGAGCAAAAAATTGATATCAACACAATCAGTTTAGATTATACACTACCTTTAGATTCAATATCAGTCGTAAATATTGGTGCAAAAGTTAGCAATTCGAAAACTAAAAATTATCTAAAATATTTTGACATTAATGAAAATAATGAATCAAATATCAATATAGAAAGAAGTGATAATTTTAAGTATGATGAAAATATATTAGCAGGATATATATCTTTCTCGAGCAATTTAGATAAACTATATTATAAAGTTGGATTGAGATATGAACACACCAATAATGAAGGAATTAATGGAGTTTATCAAGGCGAAACCAGTAAATTTAAGAATAACTACAAGACTTTTTTTCCAACAATTTATTTACAGTACCAGATTAATAAAAAAAACACTGTTGGATTTGCTTATGGAAGAAGAATCCAAAGACCAAATTATAGGTATTTAAATCCGTTCAAGAACTTCTATAGTCCTTATAGTTTTTTTGAAGGGAATCCTTTTTTAAAGCCTGCAATATCAACAAATTTTGAGCTTTCATATTATCTTTTAAACAAGTATTTTTTCACTACTTTTTTTAAGAAGACCAAAGATCCTTTTACTCAATTGTCGCTACAAGACAATAATGATAATCTTTTTAAATATACAGTTGTTAATCTCACGGACGATTTGTCATATGGTCTATCATTCAGTACGTCACATAAAATATCATCTTGGTGGACAACCTATTTTAGTTTTAATACTTACTATAAAGAATCTAATTTCATAAATCCTTTAAATCAAGAAACTATAAAAAAAAGTAACTGGAATTTTGATCCCTTTTTTGGAAATGAAATCACTTTGTCCAAAAAACTTGGAATTTCTATTGAGAATATAAACCGATACATTTCTCCAAAAGTTCAGGGTGGATTTGATATTAAATCAAGACTTAATGTGTCTTTTGGCTTCACTAAATCACTTTTAAATGACAAGGCTTCTTTTGCTTTATACATTGAAGACTTATTTAATTCAAACAATTTCGAATTAAGTTCTCAATATTCTAACCAAAATCATCAATCATTTGAAAATATTGAAAATCAGTTTATAAGATTTTCTTTCAGTTATAAATTTGGTTCTGATAAACTTAAACAATCGAAAAGAGATAATAAATCTCAAGAAGAAAAGGATAGATTAAATTAAAAAATATAAAAGTCTTGCAAGTATCCATGAATTAGCAATGATATAAAACTTGAGCTAAATTTTTTATTAATATTAAAACTTTTTAATCATGAAAATGAAAAAATTTAAATTAAACAAAAATGACGCAAAATTTTTGGAAAACTCACTTGACTCTTTCAAAAATGACGCTTTGAAAATGTCTGCAAACAATGCAGTTTATGGTGCTAAAGCCCCTTGGTTGCAAGCACATGGTAATGTTTCTTTTAGCAAAGGAGCAAAGGAAATTCAGTAATATTTTTTGGCACTTGATTTTATCAAGTGCCTTTAAAACTTTTATTATGTTAAATTGTAAAGCTTTATTAATTAAATCTGCCAGTAGATGCAATTTAAATTGTACATATTGTTACATGTATAATACTGGAGATTTATCTTACAAAACTCAGCCAAAATTTATATCAGATGAAACTGTTGACAAAATAATATATAGAGTTATTGAACACTGTAGAGAACATGACATCAATAATTTTTTATTTTCTTTTCATGGTGGTGAACCTATGTTAGCTGGAATAGAATTTCACGATAAATTCATTAGAAAAGCCAATGATTTATTATTAAAGAATAATGTTGAACCTATTTATTCAATCCAATCTAATGGAACTTTAATAAGTGAAGAATGGTGTGATTTTCTAGAAAATCACCAAGTAATCACAGGAGTAAGTATAGATGGAACTAAAGAAAATAATGATAAGTTTAGAATTGACCATAAGGGAAAAGGATCCTATGATAGAATTATCAAAGGCATCAAAACGTTGGTTGGTTTCTCAGAAGATTCTAGAAAGAGAGCAGGAATACTATCGGTAATAAACTTAAGTGATAACCCTTTAGAAGTTTATGAACATTTTAAAAGTTTAAATGTACCATTAATTGACTTTTTGTTCCCATTATATAACTATGACAATAATCCAAATAAAGATTACAAACAAGGTGAAACACCTTATGCTGATTGGCTATTGAAAATATTTTATAAATGGTTTAATGATAAAGACTTTAATAGGCCAATTATCAGAACATTTTCAGGATTTATAGAGGTTGTTTTAGGAGGGAGATTCCCAGTTGATTTCTATGGCTCTACGCAAAGCGATTTATTGGTTATTGAGACTAATGGAGAAATAGAGGCAGTGGATGCATTAAAAATTTGCGGACATCGTTTCACTAAATCAGGAGCAAATGTTCATACGCACTCATTCGATGAAGCCCTAAAAACTCCTTTAGCATCGACCTATCATTTGAGTCATCAACAATTACCTTTAAAGTGCCAAAAGTGCGATATTAATGAAATTTGTGGTGGTGGATATTTGCCAACTAGGTATAAATCGTCTAATGGGTTTAATAATGAAACCATTTATTGTAAAGATTTATTGAAGCTAATCACAACAATTCAAAATGAGGTAATCAATCAAATGCCTAATAATCTGAGAAGAAATCTAAATTTAGATTACTTAAATCATAATGAGATTGTTTCTATCATAGATAACATTAATAGTTCAGAAACTGAATTGAATAATGATTTGAGAATTGCTCTAGAAAGTTTTAAAAAGACAAATGTATGAAACCACAGTGTAGAACTATAGTAGTAAAAATTGCCAGTAGGTGTAATCTTAATTGCTCATATTGTTATATGTATAATTTAGGAGATACTTCATATAAATATCAACCTAAATTAATGAGCCACAAAACCATAGATTCCTTAATGCATCGAGTAAAGGAGCATTGTAAAAAACATGATATCAAGAGATTTGATTTTGTAATACATGGTGGAGAACCTTTATTAGCACCTCAAAGTTTACTTGAATACTTTCTTGATACCGCTAAGAATATTCTTGAGCCAAATATATATTGTGTATTTTTTATACAAACAAATGGAACCTTAATTACCAAAGAATGGGTTGAATTATTTGAAAAATATGATCTTAATATTGGTGTGAGTTTGGATGGGAATAAGAAGCAAAATAATAAAAATAGAGTTTATCATTCTGGTAAAGGTTCATATAATGATGTTATCAGAGGAATTCAGTTTTTAAGAGAAAATAATACAACAAAAAGGAAATTTGGAATCTTAACAGTTGTTGATATAGAAAATGATCCAATAGAACTTTATAACTTATATAAAAAAAATGGATTTACTTCAGTAGATTTTTTGCTTCCTGACCATAATCATAATAATCCACCTAAAAGATTACACAAAGAATTAGAGAACAACTTGGAATATGGGAATTGGTTAATAGGTTTATTTGATGAATGGTATAATGACGATGATGCATTAGACATAAGATTCTTTAATCAAATAGTACAGTTAATTTTAGGAGGAAATACAGGTGGAGATAATTTAGGAGTAAATAATAATGATGTACTTGTTTTAGAAACCAGTGGAGAATATGAAGCAGTTGATGTATTAAAATGTTGTGGTGAAAGTTTTACGAAGACTGGTGTAAATGTTACTGAATATTCAATTGACCATGCTCTAACTACACCTTTAGCTCATGCTTATTACATGAGCCACAAATATTTACCTAAAAGATGTTTAGCTTGTCCAGTAAGTGAAATCTGTGGAGGTGGTTATATCCCTCACAGATATAAAAGTGGAGAAGGGTTTAATAATCCTTCTGTTTATTGTAATGATTTACTAAAACTCATAACTCATATCCAAGAAAAAGTCTATGAGTTTTTACCTGCAGACCTTATCGAAAAGACTGGAATTGAAAAAATAAGTTATAAGTCAGCTCTTCAAATTATCAATGATAATTTGATATATATATCTAACAATAGCTACGAGAATATTCTTGAATCATTCTAATTACAAAATTAAATATGTTGGACAAAATAAAAGAATGTTTAAGTTTTAAGAAAAAAAATTGTTTAGATTTTTTTATAAAAGTGAATTTAGATTATAAGAAGATTTTAAAATCTAAATTTAATGATTATTTAGCTTCTATAAATACGAATTATTCAGAAACAATTATTGGTGAAATAGAAAAGTTAAATTATAGAAAGATTGATGATTTCCTAGAGTTTCCAACAATCTCGAACATAATTTTCAATGAAAAAAATTGGGATGATGAAATTAATTTTTCTAATGTATACAAAGGATTAAAAGCTGAAGTAGCTTTCTTAGAAAATAATTTTGATTTAAGTCGAAGTGAAAATTATCTATGGACTTCTGATGGCTCCTATCTAACTTATTTTGATGGAAAGAAATTTAAACAATTTATATCTCCAAAAATAGGAAACAGTATTCCTGTTGATAATTATAGCCCAAGTTATTTTTCATTTACTCCAGAAGCTATTAATGAATATGAAGATGTTTTTGTTGATTATGAAATTGAGGATTTATTAGATCAGGTAAATGTAATTAATGAGTCATATGATAGGCTTCCAAAAAATCACAAAATTTTTATAGAGATTTATATAAAAAGTTTCATGTTGAAAAAATTGGTTGGAAAGTCAAAAAAAACTATATCATCCTGCTCTGATGGTGACTATATTGGTAGAATAGCTTTTGTTAATTCACATAAAATGAGTGATTGGTTTATCATGGAATCCCTTATACATGAAGCAATACATGGTTTTATTTTTCAGTTAAATAAAACCACAAAATTTATTACAACATATGTAAAAAATGACTTAAACTTCAAATCACCTTGGACTGGTAATAGTCTAACTTTATATAATTTAATAGAAGCTATTCATGTATGGTATGCTATATATCAATATCACATCGATTTCGGCATATCTGAATTTGATGAAAAAGTATCTAATGAACGAACTAATTGGTTAAAAAAAGGATTTGAGAAATTAGATTTAAAAAGTGGCAGGATAAAGAATAGTGTTCAATCTACTTTTTTAGATTACTTATTAGTATATAAAAAAGAAATTATTGAGAATGAACACAAAATTGCTTAATGATATTCACGAAAATTTAAATTTTCAAAATAAAAGTTGCAATGAATTTTTTATAAATGTCAGTAAAAAATACACCTCTTACCTGCATGATAAGTTTGTTAATTATATTGATGGATTAAGTGTAGAGAACAAAAAAGCAATAAATGAAAAAGTAGAACAATTAAATAAGACAGAAATTCTAAATTTATTAGAATCACCTATAATGTCTTATAATTTATTACATGAGAATGATAGATTATCTAAATTAAAGAGATTATTAAGAGGTATTGAATCGGAACTCATGTATAAAAGAAAAGAATTTGATATTTCACTAGGTAAATATTATTGGATAGTTGACGGTAGCCGTCTCACTTATTGGAATGGAGACGAATTTTTACAGTTTGAAGCTCCAAAAATTGAAGGAAAAATCATTTTTTCAAAGATTCAATAAAAATTACAAATTCTACTTGTCAAATTACATAAAAGTATTGATGTTGAAAAAACTAATTCCCGTAAGAGGAAATAAAAATGTTCCTAGAGAATCGTTTTCAACAAATGGTAAACAAATAGTTAGAGTCGTTTTTGTAAACCCTAGTTTTGTGAATGATTGGAGTTTAACAGAATCTTTAATTCATGAAGCAACACATAGTTTTATTGATCAATTAAATTTGAGTTTCAAATTCATTCGATCTTATGTGAAAAATGATATTTACTTTTTTTCGCCATGGACAGGAAATAAACTTACAATAATTACTTTAGTCGAAGCAATATTTATTTGGTATTCAGTTTATAAATTTTATTATTATAATGGGGAACATTTTTTTGATGATATTACTTGTAAAAATAGAAAATCATGGCTTAAATTGGGGTTTAATAAGCTAGATTTAAATAATGAATTGCTTAAGAATAATATTGATACTGTCTTTTTAAAATATTTAATAGGATTTAAGGAAGAAATTTTTTATTCATGACTAAAAGTTTTCCATTTATACATCAACTATCTACTTTCGATTGTGGGTATTCAAGTCTTAAAACTATTTTAAAATACTATAACATTCATTATAATAATTCTTCTTTTGATAGTGATACAATTTCTAGTAATGGAATATCAGTAGAACATATAAAAAAAATAGCTGAATCTCAATTTAATCTAGATTGTTTAATTGCAAAAACAAATTTCAACAAATTAAAACAAAACGCGAGAACTCCTTTTATTGCACATTGGAATCAAAATCATTATGTTGTTGTTTATAAAATAACCAAAAAAAGAGTTTTTGTAGCTGATCCTGCATTCGGTAAGACTAAATATTCTTATGAGGAGTTTCTTAAAGGGTGGAGCAACAATGAGAAAGAGGGTATAGTATTATTAATTGAGAAACCGAATCAAAAAACGATTCATAGTGTAAGTAGCAAAAAAAAAGACTCAAAAAACAATTTTTTAAAGCTTGGAAAATATTTATCATTTTATAAGTTTTCTATTTCCCAGCTTATATTAGGGTTATTTTTAGGAAGCATAATACAGTTCATATTCCCTTTTTTAACAAAAACGATAGTAGATTTTGGGATTAAGGAGAGCAGACCAAAATTTCTTATATATTTATTATTTCTTCAGTTAGTACTATTCATATTATATACCGCAGTAGAGTTTTTAAGAGCTCACATTTTAATTCATATAAGCAGTAGAATAAATATATTTGTTATTTCTGATTTTTTGACTAAAGTAATGAAATTACCCATTAATTTTTTTAGTCACAAGATAACAGGTGATTTGGTTCAAAGAATTCAGGATAATTCCAGGATTGAAAGATTTATAACTAACTCTCTACTTAATAGTATTTTTTCTGTTTTTAGCCTCATAACCTTTTCAATAATATTATTTATATTTAGTTGGAAAATTTTTCTGATTTTCTTCATTGGAATTACTATGGAGGTAATTTGGATTTTTTATTTTTTAAAGAAAATTGAAATATTAGACCATAAAAATTTCGCCCTTTTATCAGAAGATCAAGATAAGATTTATGAAATAATTAAAGGTATTTTAGACATAAAACTATATAATAATGAAAAGAAAAAATTATGGGAATGGGAAAGAATACAAATTAATCTATTTGATATCTCACTAAAAAAGCTCAAACTTGATCAGGTGCAAAGAGGGGGTCAAAGATTCTTTAGCTATTTACAATTAGTTCTAATAACCTTATTTTCTGCTTTTTTGACTATTCAAGGAAATTTAACTCTGGGAGGTTTTATAACTGTTATATTTATTCTTGGCCAATTGAACATCCCAATAGGAAATCTAATAAACTTTGTTTTACAAGGGCAATTAGCAAAGTTAAGCTATAACAGGTTACTTGACATTCATAATAAGAAAGATGAAGACGAAGGGATTAATTTAGTAGAAACTGATGAATTTTCATTTAACAATGATATCACTTTGAATTCTCTAAATTTTTCTTACAATCATTCGGGAGTAAATGTTTTGCAAAACATAAATACTACTATAAAAAGAAATGAGGTCACTGCAATTGTGGGGATTAGCGGTAGTGGTAAAACCACGTTATTAAAAATTTTATTGAAATTTTTATCTCCCAATACTGGATGTGTTAATCTAGGAGAAATTAATATCAAAAATATCGAAGGGAAAAAGTGGAGAGAAAATTTTGGAGTTGTTTTACAAGATAGTTATATCTTTTCAGATACAATTGAAGATAATATTGCCTTTAATAATGAAGATAAAATAGATTCCAAAAAATTAAAAAAAGCTGCTGAGATAGCCAATATTGATAATTTTATTGAGTCCTTACCATTAAAATATAAGACAAAAATTGGCCAGCATGGTGTTGGTTTAAGCCAAGGACAAAAACAAAGAATTTTAATAGCTAGAGCAGTTTATAAAGACCCCAAAATCTTGATTTTTGACGAAGCCACCAATTCTTTGGATGCAGAAAATGAAAAGGTTATAATAAATAACTTAAGTGAGTTTTATAAAGGCAAAACGGTCGTGATAGTAGCTCATAGATTAAGTACTGTTAAGAATTCAGATAATATAATTGTTTTAGACAGAGGAAATATAACTGAAGAAGGATCTCATGATGAGTTGATTATAAAAAAAGGAAGATACTATAATTTAATTAAAAATCAATTAGAACTTGGATTATAAGAAAAAAATGCTTGAAGGCAAATCGAAAGAAGCAAAAAAACTTTTAATTGCTTTACCCAATGGTTTCTTAAACTATGGTGTGTTTTTATTCTTTATATTATTTCTAATATTATTAATAATTCTCAACGAAATTTATTTTTTGAATAGAACCTTTCTCGAAATTATTTGGGACACAATTAGAAGTTAATTGAAAGTTTTTTTATTATCATTTTTTTAAATAAAAGAGAGAAATCGGGAGTGTAAATTAAGAAACTTTGAATTTGCTTAAACTTTTATATCTGTTATTATTTGCACCCTTTTTCGCTTATTCTCAAATTGAAATAAGAGGAACTGTAAAGGATTCCTTAAACACTCCGATTGAGTTTGCCAATGTTTTTTTGACAAATCAAAGTAATGATATTGTTACTGGAACAATTACCAACCAAAGAGGAGCTTTTAATCTGCCCGTGAAAAAAGGGTCTTATACATTGACCATTAGTTTTATGGGTTATGAAGATTGGACTCAAGAAGTTACACTAAATGAGAATAAAGATTTTGAAAATATAATGTTATCAAAAAGCAAAAATAAATTGAATGAGGTTGTGATAACAGCCAGCAAACCTCTAGTTGAAAGAAAAGTAGATAGATTGGTTTTTAATGTAGAAAATTCTATATCTGCTACTGGTGGAGATGCTCTGGATGCACTTAAAATAACTCCAAGAATAAAAGTAAAAAATGACCAAATTTCCATGATTGGGAAAAATGGAATGTCTGTAATGATAGACGATAGATTGATACAACTTTCTAGAGATGATTTGATTAATTTTCTTAAAACTATAAAATCAGATAATATAAAAAGTATTGAAGTTATTACAAATCCACCCGCAAAATATGATGCAGAGGGTAATAATGGAATGGTAAACATTAAACTGAAAAAAGCTAAAGCTGATAGTTGGAGCAATGCGATTAGAAGTGCATATAAACAAGCAACTCATCCTTCATTTTCTGTAGGAAATAATTTTACATATCAAAAAAATAGGCTCAGTTTACTACTTGATGTATCAGCAAATAAAGATATTAATATATATACCAATGATATAAAATATTATTATCCCAAAGAACATTGGGTAAATAAAATCTATAATAAATCGTCTATAAATCGTGTAAGCACCATTTTAAATGTTGGATATAATCTATCCAATACTTTAAATATTGGTTTTCAGTATTTAGGAAATATAGGAACTCTTAAAAAAAATGAAACAAGTTCATCAAATATATATGATATTGAAAACTTAAATTTAACCAGAACTTTAGAATCTGTAGGAAATGCTAAAAATGAAACCAATAATCATTCTTTCAATCTAAATCTTCTAAAAAAACTAGATACATTAGGAAAACAATTCACAGTAGATGTAGATTATTTTATTTATGATTTAAATAAAAATAATAATTTCAACTCTCAGGATTCTAATCTTATTTCCTCTAATGTATCTACAGAAAATGTTGATAATAATAATTTACAAAAAATTAACAATTTCTCTACTAAAATTGATTTCAATATGCCTAACCAATGGGCAAGTCTTTCATTTGGAGGAAGGATGAGCTTCACAGAGACCAATAGTAATATAGACATATCACAATATAATACTACTAATCAACCTGTTGTTACTGTTCTTAATCAAATAGATAACTTTACTTATAATGAAAACATACAAGCAGTCTATTTTTCAGCGAGTAAAAAATTGGGAACGAAATGGGAAGGAAAAGTAGGATTGAGAGCAGAGTCTACTCAAAACAAAGGATATTCTAAAACTACAAACCAAACCAATAAGAATGATTATTTTAAACTATTTCCAACTTTTTATTTTTCATACTTACTCAATAAAGAAAACACCTTTGCCATAAGCTATGGAAGACGAGTAAACAGACCTTCTTATTCTAATTTAAACCCTGCACGTTGGTATTTAACTCCCACTTCCTATGAAGAAGGAAACCCTTTTTTACAGCCTTCTTTTACTTCTAATTTTGAATTATCACATTCTTATAAAGACTTACTGACTACAACCCTTTCGTTTTCTCATACTCAAGATGGGTTTGGTCAATTAACAGTTCATGATTTAGAAAATGATACGCAAAATTTTATAAGGAGAAATTATTATAATTATAGTTTGTTTTCATGGTCTGAATATGTTAATTATTCTGTTTTTCCATGGTGGAATGCTAACGCAGAAGCATTAATATACTATACAGAGACCAATACTTACACAGAATATTTACAGCCAAAATATTCAGGATGGGGAGGTTATTTTTCAACAACGAATGACTTCATACTTAATAAAAATAAAACTATTCTTGCACAGTTAACCTACGAATATAATTACCCTACTATTTTTAATGAGAATCGAACAGAAGAATATTCTAGCCTAGTAATTGGGTTAAAGATATTATTATATCAGAAAAAACTACAAATCGCACTCAACGCCAATAATATTTTGGGAACAGATAGAATTAAAACATCAAATATTACCCAAGGTATTTTTCAAACATTTAGACAATATTATGACACTCAATATGTAAGACTTTCATTATCATATAAGTTTGGAAATAAAAATCTAAATGCAAACAAGAAAAATACAAGTAATGAAGAAGAAAAAAGAAGGGCAAATTAATTATTAACCTGAGTTCGATTAATATTGTGACCACAGCTTTCTTTATTTTTGATTATAAATTTTATGAAATTTTCGAGTAATATCGAGATATTACGAGGAGATTTCATAAAATTTATGGCAAAAAGAAGAAAGTCTTAACAAGAGACGTATATAACACCTCATCTTTGTACTTAAAAACCTTTGAAATATCTTGATATTTCTTCATGCTTTTTAAGTGCAAATCTAAAGTATTCTATACGTTCTGTGAAAACAAGATTAACCGAATTCAGGTTATTAGTATAATGATTATAAACACAATATTACTCAATAATTAAATTGTTTAATATGAAAAATTTGTGCTGCAGGAAATGGCTTATCTGGAGGACAACAACAAAGAATACTAATTGCCAGAGCAGTATATAAAAACCCACATTATATTTTCTTTGATAAAGCTACCAGTGCTTTGGATGCAGAAAATGAAAAAGTCATACATGATAATTTACAAGAGTTTTTTAAGGGAAAAACAGTATTGATAATTGCTCATAGGTTATCAACGGTAAAAAATGCCGATCAGATTATTGTTCTTAAAAAAGGAAAAATTGTTGAAACAGGCAACCATCAACAATTAGTGTATAATAAATCAGATTATTTTAATTTGGTAAAAAATCAATTGGAGTTGGGAGCATAATTTAACTGACTTTAATTGATAGACTCATAATATACGCTTTGCCCACAAAATTGTATACTTCTTTCCGGTATATTTTATTTAGAAAAAAGGAATGCATACAACATTGGGTTGGTATCTTCGTCATTATACATTTTCATTTGTTTATAGACTTTCATGTATTTATCACCATTGGCTATATCTTCCATTAATTCTTTTATGGCGGTAGTGAGGTCTTGGCGTTGTTCTAATAAAACGTCCAATTTTTTCCGGCACTTTAATCGGTGGTCTTCAGATGCAGATTCTCTATTGGCCTCCTCTTTCATATGGTATATTTTTAATGCCAATATAGACAGCCGGTCTATGGCCCATGCCGGGCTTTCGGTATTTATTTTTGCGTCCGGCTTCACTGAAACCAACTTGTATTTGTTTAAAAAATAACTGTCTATATATTCTACCGTATCGGTACGATCCTGATTAGAAGCGTCTATTTTTCGCTTTAACTCCAGAGCTTCTTCTGCATCTATATCCGGTAATCGGATAATATCTTCGTAGTGCCATTGCACAGTGTCTATCCAGCATTTACGGTATAATAAATGTTCTAAAGTTTCTGCCGAGTAAGGATTTTCAAACGATTGATCTGTACGGTCTTTTAGGTGATATTTTTTAATTACTTTGTCAAACAATTCATTAAAAGCGTCAATATTCATATTGATAATATTTAGTTTCTGAGGATTAAAATACAATAAAATCTACGGATAGCACTTATATCAGCTTATAAAATACTACTGCTAAGCCGCTTAAGAAAATCTTTTTTCTATTAAATTCATAAACCGTTCTTCGTATTCTTCTTTTCCTTCCCAATTATAGTCCGGTTTTACCTGATTGGCTATAAAGAATTTTGCTTCGGCTTCGGTTTTAAACGTATTGAGTTGTGATAACACCCGGTTGTATTCACTAAGGCTAAAGTTAAATAGATGGTTTACAAAGGCAATCCGGTCATTCAATCCTATTTTTAGGGTCTTGGCAAACACTTTGTCGTTTATGGTCTTTCTTTCTTCTTCCACATCATCGTCAAATAATGAAGCCGTTTTATCAGCAGAAATAGCATCTCTAAACTCCTCTTTAGAACTAATCTGGTTTTTCCTCAGGCCTTTGATATCTATCCGTACCGAGTCAAATTTAGGTTCAAAAATATGGCTCTCCTTTTCTTCTTCTATAACTTTTTTCTGCCGAGGTGGTGGCGGTGTAGCTTTCGGTATTATTTTTTCCGGCTGAAATGAAGGCTGTGACGTCATCGGCTGAGCAGGTTCCTTTTTGACTAACGGTTCTGCCGGTTTTGGTACCGGTACAGCCTCGTTTACATACTGTTCTACAAATTCCAATACGGATAATTTTTCATGCAGCAAAGCGACTTTTTCCTTTAAGTTTTTTATGTTACTGCCATCTGGCATCTGGATAATACTTTGTGCTATCGACTTTAACTCTTGCTCTATTTTTTTGTGCATAATTTGCCTCTTTTAAATAAAATTTACCACAGTTTTTTTAATAAATTTGTAAAAAATAATACATAACCTTTAAGCTTAAATAATTTAACCCAAACTTAATGTGTTGGTAATTAATCTTTTACGCCGAATTATTCGGAAAGAAGAAATTTAGCCAAATTCTACTAAATGTCTTCATAAAGATTTAAACGCCTAAAATTACAAAATGTTTCTAGAAAATACGGTAAATCATAAAGAACAATTTGGCTGGATAGAAGTTATTTGCGGTTCTATGTTTTCCGGGAAAACAGAAGAATTGATTAGACGGCTAAAAAGAGCCAGATTTGCCAAACAGAAAGTAGAAATCTTTAAACCGGAAATTGACAACAGGTATGATGATGAAAATGTAGTTTCGCACGATGCCAATGAAATACGATCTACCGTAGTACCGGCGGCAGCAAATATAAGGCTGCTTACTGCAGATGTAGATGTGGTAGGCATAGACGAAGGTCAATTTTTTGATGATGAAATTATAACAGTTTGTAATGAGCTGGCAAACAGAGGTGTACGTGTTATAGTGGCGGGATTAGACATGGATTTTAAAGGTAATCCGTTTGGCCCCATGCCTGCACTGATGGCTACTGCGGAATATGTTACAAAGGTGCATGCGGTTTGCACTAAAACCGGAAACTTGGCCCACTACAGCCACAGAAAAGTAAAAAATGATGCCGTAGTACTGCTAGGTGAAACCGAGGAATACGAACCACTGAGCAGGGCTGCTTACTACAAAGTAACAATGCAGGAGAAAATAAACACTATGGAAGTAAAAAACCACGAACAAATTGCCCCTAAGACTAATCTGGAAAATGAATAAAATAACCGAAACCACAGTTGAAATAGATTTAGAAGCCCTTACACATAATTTTCATTTGATTAAATCTATATTAAAACCCACCACAAAAGTACTTGGCGTGGTAAAAGCCTCTGCTTATGGTGTGGATAGTATGGCTATAGCAAGAAAATTAACCGAACTAAACATAGATTATCTCGCTGTGGCTTATGTCCGCGAAGGTTTAGCGTTAAGACAAGCCGGTATAACTACTCCTGTAATGGTACTCCATCCGCAGGAAGGTTCTTTTGAACTTATACTAAAACACAAGCTAGAACCCGTTATGTATAATAAAAGAATTTTTAATCTTTTTCTGGCAGTTGTCAATGAGAAAAACATTAAGAATTATCCGATACACCTTAAATTTAACACGGGGTTAAACCGACTGGGCTTTACCTATGAAGAACTATCTTTTTTAATTGAAAAATTGAATACGCACACCAACGTTAAAGTAGCTTCTATATTTTCGCATCTTACAGCCAGTGAAGACCATAGCAATATTGACTTTACCACAAAACAATTTGAATTGTTTGACAAAATTACCGCAAAATTATTGCCGGTATTAAAAGAAAAGCCCATCTTACACATTTTGAATACTTCGGGAATTTTTAATTTTCCACAACATCAGTATGACATGGTACGGACCGGCATTGGGCTATACGGTTTTGCCAATGACAACAAATTTACCAAATCATTAAAAAATGTTATTTCGCTTAAAACCGTTATTTCGCAAATAAATGAGGTTAGAAAAGGAGAATCCGTGGGCTATAATTTTGGTTTTATCGCTGATAAAGATTACAAAATAGCTACCTCACCCATAGGCCATGCGGATGGTATTTCCAGAAGCATGGGAAAAGGAAAAATTTTTGTAACCATAAATAACCAAAAAGCCGCAGTAATAGGCAATGTTTGTATGGATATGATTATGATAGATGTTACTGATATAGATTGTAAAGAAAGTGATGAAGTAATTATCTTTAATAATCAAGAAATGGTAAACCAATTGGCTGTTGCCAGCAATACCATTTCCTATGAAATTTTAACTTCACTTTCAAAAAGAATGAAAAGACTTATTAAATAACTGTTAATTTGTATATATTTGTTCTATTAACCTATTAAACTTAAATGATATGCTAAAAGAATTTAAAAATTTTATTATGACAGGCAATGTGGTAGAATTTGCCGTTGCCGTAATTATGGCCGGAGCCATTGGTTTGGTTGTAAACGGATTTGTCAATGATATTGTCATGCCTATTGTAGGGCAATTTACCGGTGGTATAGACTTTGCGAACCTCAAATACGTATTGTCACCCGAAGAAATAGCCGCAGACGGTACCGTGGCAAAACCGGAAAACGCTATCAGGTATGGAGCCTGGATTAACACTATTGTTAATTTAATAATCGTTGGTTTTGTAATGTTTATCATAATTAAAGGATACAACAAAATGAGAAAACCAAAAGAAGAGCCAGCACCTGCCGGGCCAACTCAAGAGGAATTGTTGACAGAAATAAGGGATTTATTAAAGAACAAATAAACCGAACCTTAGTTATTAAACAATTGTTTGTAAGAGGGTGAGACTAAGTCTTACCCTTTTTTTTATTATACATATCAGCTATAGATGGCTGGCCGGGGTCGGTTTTTTGAAGCGTTAAAATATCCTTTAAAGCAACTTTTCCATTTTTGAGCACTTTAAAATATATCCCACATTTGTCTGCTTCCCAAAATTGTTTGACTACCTTTTGATCACCAAATCGGATGCCCAATTTATAACAAGGTGTTCTGGGTTTTGTAGCTTCAATTATCGCTTCGCCAAGTTGAAAGACATCTCCTTTTTTAATTTTGTGTTCATCCAGTTCTGAAAGGGTTATATTTTCGCCAAACATACCGTATTGCCATTCCAGATGGGGATATAATTTTCTCCAAAATTCATAATGGCGTTTACTATATAAATACACTGCTTTCTCTATGCCACCATGGTGTTTGGTATCTACAATGGTATCGTTCTCTACGCCGTGGTCTCCCAAAAATAGAGGATGCTCAACAGGATATTTAAAAATACCGGTTTTTACAGTTTTATTTTTCCATTGTACAGTTTTTTTATCGCCTATATTTAAAGAGATTATTTGCATCAGTTATAAATTAAAAAGTTGAGTAAGTTTATCTGCAATTTTTCTGTCATTGGTTAGTCTGGGTAATTTATTTTGGCCGCCCAGTTTTCCAACGGATTTCATATATTTTTTAAACCCTCCTTTTGGGATTTTGGTAATTTTTAGTGTTTGTAAAATCTTGCCGTCTATCAAATCAAAATAATAGGAATTTTGTTCTTGCATTTCACTGTCTATAGCATTGATAAATCCTTCCATATCTTTGGGTGGGGTTTCAAATTCCACAAACCATTCGTGATAAGGAAGTCCTTTTTCAGGATTGGTTTGTGGTGCTACGGTAAATTCATTAACTACTGCTTTGCATTTTTGCTGTGCCTTTTTAATGGCTTGTTCTACTTCTTTGCCAATTACGTGTTCACCAAAAGCCGAAGTAAAATGTTTAATTCTACCGGTAACTATTATCCTGTGTGGATACAGTGATGTAAATGTAATGGTATCGCCAATATTATATGCCCATAGGCCGGCATTGGTAGAAACTATCATCACGTAATTCACACCTAATTCAACGTCTTTTACAGTAAATCTGGCAGGCTCTTCTTCAAAAAATTCATCCGCTTTTACAAACTCATAAAAAATACCGGAGTTAAGTAAAAGAAGCATGCCTTTTTCTTTTTGCTTATCCTGATAGGCAAAAAAACCTTCGGAAGCCGGATAGAGTTCTATGCTATCAATGGTTTTACCAATGAGTTGTTTAAATTTTCTTTTATAGGGTTCATAATTTACGCCACCATAAACAAACAGGGAAAAGTCAGGAAATATTTCACTGATTTTTTTACCTGATTTTTTTATCAGTTTTTCAAAATACATCTGCACCCATGACGGAATACCGCTTATTAAACGCATATCCTCCGGCAATGTTTCTTCCACTATGGCATCTACCTTAGCCTCCCAGTCTTCTATACAATTGGTTTCCCAGCTTGGCATTCTGTTTTTTTGCAGATAATTGGGTACATAATGGGCTACTATGCCAGAGAGCCGCCCTGTTTTGATGCCGCTTTTCTCAGCTACTTTGGGACTGCCTTGTAAAAATATCATTTTACCATCTACAAATGCAGTATTACCGGTTTCTGCTATGTATAGAAGCAAGGCATTTCTGGCAGCATTTACCTGATAGGGCATAGAATCTTTAGTTAAAGGAATATATTTTGCTCCTGAAGTAGTACCCGAAGTTTTGGCAAAATAAGTAGGTTTTCCCGGCCACAAGACATCTTTTTCTCCATTAATGATTTTTTGGATATATGGTTTTAAAGCCTCATAATCACGTATAGGAACAGCTTGCACAAAATCAGAGTACGTTTTTATTCCAGAAAAATTATGGTCTTTGCCAAATTGTGTATTTTTGGCAGTAGTTATAAGGTTCTCAAAGACTTTTTCCTGTGTTGCTACCGGATTTTTTGCCCAAGCATATACTTTTTTTTGAATATATTTTGCAAATGGTTTGGCCAAAGCCGCTTTTATGCCCATATCTAAAAAGCGATATAATTTAGTGGATCTACAGGAAATCCATCGTTCCACAATTCAAAATGTAAATGTGTCCCGGTGCTCAGTTCTCCCGTAGAACCGGCATTGGCAATGGCTTCTCCTGTTTTTACTACGTCCCCCTGCTCTTTGTGCAGAGCTGAATTGTGTTTATAAACGGATAGAAAACCCTTAGCATGTTCTATGATAATCACAAAACCAGTGTCTGCCGTAAAACCGGTAAAAATTACGGTGCCATCCGCTACAGCTTTTACAGGCGTGTCTTTTCTAACCGCAATATCAACAGCGTAGTGTTTGGTTTTAGGGTCGTATATACCCGTTACATTTCCGGTAACCGGTGCAAAAAATACCATATCCGTTTTTTGCGTAGCTTTTTTTATAACATTAAAACGGTCTTCCCGCTCTACTTCTTCTCTAAAGACCGAATCTGCGGGCGTAAGATCCAATTCTACCTCGTCTAAGGTCAACTGTTTTTCTATAGAATCTTTGTCTATTGTATAATCTTTGAGCTTACCTGTTAAAACCTGCTGAATATTATTGATATACAAACTGTTAACAGCTAATTTTTGTTCCAATGAGTCCACCTGATATACTAAAGAAGTTGCTTTTTTCTTGAGTGCTGTGGAAGAATAGCCGGGGATGTATTCCCGCAATGGGGTAAAGGCAATAAGCAAAATAGTAAGTACAATGAGAAATAACGAAAACAAAGAGCCTAAAATGAGTACATTGAGCCGGTTGAGTTTAAACGAGAACCGCTCTTCAAAAGTATCTTCGTTTAATACCACAAAACGGTATTTAAACGTAAGTTTCTCTCTTATGTTACTCTTATTATCTTTCTTTTTTGCCATATTGCTACCAGACAAATATACGTCTTTTTGGAGATTGAAATATTAAAAAGCTATAGGATTATAGCCTTCGAATCAAGATTTAACCATCATATATAGTACAAGATGCCCTGTATAAAGTTATTCACTTAAAGGGCGGCAGATAACTATGACCGGTGCCAACAGTAAAAATTTGGGTAATCTAAACTTTATGCTAAACAGCTTCGGAATATTCCAAATTAAATACCCTTTTTATCTTGTTTACATAGTCCAGTTTTTCCCAAGTAAATAATTCTACTTCTTTTTCTACTCTTCCGGAGTATGGACTTTCAAAAACTTTTGTTACTTTTCTGTACGGCTTGCCCATATGGCCATAAGCAGCGGTCTCAAAGTAAATGGGATTTCTAAGTTTGAGTCGTTTTTCTATTCCGGCAGGAGTCAAATCAAAGATGGCTTTAACCTTTTCTGCAATTTCACTATCAGAAATATCCACTTTAGCGGTGCCGTGAGTATTAATTAAGATAGAGGTGGGTTTTGCCACACCTATGGCATAGCTTACCTGTACTTCTACTTCTTTGGCTACTCCGGCAGCTACTAAATTTTTGGCAATATGCCGGCAGGCATAGGCCGCACTTCTATCTACTTTGCTAGGGTCTTTGCCCGTTTTCTTCCCGTAAGACCGGTATCTCCATGCGGGCCGCCTATTACAAATTTACCTGTGGGGTTAATATGATAAGTAATATCTCCGTGAAATAACCGTTGAGTTTTTTCCGGTAACTTGGCAATTACCCGTGGCATTAGAATTTGTGTAAGATCACTTTTTATCTTTTGGAGCATTTTTTCATCGTCATGGTCAAAAGGGTCGTGCTGGGTGGAAATAACTATGGTGTCTATCCGCACCGGTGAATTTCTATCATTATATTCTATGGTAACCTGAGCTTTAGCATCAGGGCGTAGGTAGGTTATTTCCCGGTTTTCCCTTCTCAAGGCCGCCAATTCCATGAGTATTTTATGCGAAATATCTATGGCCAGCGGCATGTAATTTTCTGTTTCTTCCGTAGCATAACCAAACATCATACCTTGGTCACCGGCACCTTGTTCTTCTTTGGATGCCCTGTCCACGCCTTGGTTTATATCCGGAGACTGTTCCTGAATAAGTGATATTACTCCGCAGGCATCGCCAGAAAACTGATACACCCCTTTGGTATAGCCTATTTTATTGATTACAGAGCGAGCAATTCCCTGAACATCTAAATAGGTTTCACTTTTAACTTCTCCGGCCAGTATAACTTGCCCGGTGGTGACCATGGTTTCGCAAGCTACTTTAGACTCCGGATCAAAAGCCAGAAAATTGTCTAATAAAGCATCGCTTATCTGATCTGCTACCTTGTCGGGGTGTCCTTCTGAAACACTCTCTGATGTAAATAAATATGCCATTTCTTAATATTTTTTTTAAGACTGATTGTAGCGACTAAAGGAGTGGTTACTGCTTTAGCATTTTTAAAAGAGGTCGCAATCAGTCAAATGTATCCTCTGTAAAATTACGTTTGCAAAAGTACAGATAATTTTATGGTATAAAAATTAAATTCTCTGAAATTTTACTTTAAAATTATCTTAAATTTTTAAGTTTATAAACCGAAGTGGTTTAATACCATTTCCACCTTAAAATTACTCAAAAAATAAACAAATTTATTTAGAACGTTATTGATTATATTTTAATAAATATTTTCTTTTTATCACCAAACCATTCACTAAGGCTATTAGTAAGCGGACGTACAATATCTTTGGTAAGATTTGCACCGCCAATATGTGAGAAAAGATAGATAAACAAGGGGTTCATACCTACAACGGCAAATATCCAAACGCCTTTATCCCATTTTTTTATATCTATTAACCATAATGAAAAAGCCAGAGCCAGAAATGCCCATCCGCCACTAACAATAACAAATGAAGCGGTGCTGATTCTTTTAATAATTGGAATAAACGGATCTGATGCATAACCTGCAACAACACCAATAATACCAATTATAACTAAAATTTTTAATTTTTCTACTTTTGTTTTATTTGATTTTAACAATTGGCCAGCCAGCACCCCCCAAATGGTATGTGCAGATGTAGGTATGGCGTTAAATGTTGTCCAATAGCCTTCAAAATCCTGCCCATTGTAAAGTAAATCAAACCAAGAACCAAAGTTTTTATTGGGCGTGTAGGGTTGGTTAAAGCCTTCAACAGGAAAATAAAGGTATAACAAGGTTGAGGCAATTATAAGTAAAAAAGACCAGATAATTTGTGTTTTAACAGGCCTATCCATTAATAGATAAGCAATAAAATAGGTAACTCCAATTTGTGCTAAAACATCTTGAAACTTAAAAACAATTTTTTCAGGGCCTATACAATATAGCCACCATCCTAAAAAGATTAACAAAAATGAACGCCTCAATACATGTTTAGTAACATCGGTTCTTAAATCGCCCCGTTCAAGCCTTTTACCAATAGAAAAGGGCATGGCAACACCTACTATAAACATAAAAAAAGGTTGTATCAAATCCCAAAAACGCAGACCATTCCATGGGTGGTGATGGAATTGCGTACCAACAACCTGTAGCCAGGCAGGAGCCTCAGGATCAACAAGATATTCATACAAACCGGTGAACTCAACAACGAGCAAAAACATGGTAAGCCCTCTAAAAAAATCTAATGACAATAACCTTCCTTGTTTGTTAGTTATGGGTTTGGTTGTAGTTTTCACACATTTAAATTTTAGAAATTACGCTGATTATTAGTTAATTATAAAATTGAGAACGTATGTAACCACTACGTTCTCACATTAAAAATTTTAAATAGTATTTTTTATAAAAAAATTCTTAAAATTTACTAATGTTCGTTTCATCTGATTTATATACCCCCCTTAAGAAATGATTTATTTTTTTGTTATTTTCCGGAATTTTAAAAATCATTCTATCGACTATACATGACCAAAAATTAAAACGTACTAAATTACAAAAGATTAATTAAAAGTACCTTAAACATCTGATATTTTAAGGCAAAGTAGCATAAAATAGCTGTAAAAAGAATTGATCATATCTCACTACTCGATTGGATATTAATTTCAAACTTTATTTTGTAGCCTTCGTCAATTAATTTAGAAGCGTACTCCAACTGAAATTTTCTCTTTCTAATGAGTTTACCTCCTAATATTATTGCTATTATAAGCTAACGTTAATTCAGGTTATACTCCCCCTATTCACACCCCTTTAAAAAGACAAATCCCTTCAAATCAATAGTTTGAAAGGATTTAATGTTGGCCCACAAGGACTCGACAAATTTTTTTGTCGGATTTTCAATTGGCACAAATTCAAGTTACAAATGCAACCTTTAAGTAACAAATTTAACCTATTCACAAAACGACAAACTTAACCTCCGAATTACCCACCAACACAATCTATTACAAGCTAAAAATCAATAAAGTAAATCAAATTCATTCAATTTCAGATAAATAGTTAAAGTTAGAAGTGTTACAATATTGCCGCAACGCATCTTTCTATTCTAAGTAATTAGACTTGGTATTTTAAACCTGAATTCGGTTAATCTTGTTTTCACAGAACGTATAGAATACTTTAGATTTATACTTAAAAGCACGAAGAAATATCAAGATATTTCAAAGGTTTTTAAGTGAAAAGATGAGGTGTTATATACGTTTCTTGTTAAGACTTTCTTCTTTTTGCCATAAATCTCCCGAAATCTCCTCGTAATATCTCGATATTGCTCGAAAATTTCATGAAATCTCTAATCAAAAATAAAGAAAGCTGTGGTCACAATATTAATCGAACTCAGGTTATAATAAAGTGGTTTAAACTTTTTGCAGAAATGAACTCCCTGTTTCCGAGGTAAGATTTTTAACATTATTTTAATACCAAAACATCACAGCACCTGTTAAACCAAAAAATTAATCCATTTTTATTTATTAAATTCGCCCCGATACTTTTTTTCAATCCATGGACATAAATACCTATAACAAATTAAATAACGTCATCGGCTGGATTGTTTTTGCCATTGCCCTTGCCACTTATTTGCTTACGTT
>PDWI01000578.1_pt1 | contig 59518 bp, 51 predicted proteins | sample 1430891 | NCBI WGS metagenome assembly PDWI01 (sample SAMN01162508, study PRJNA174530) | Oral metagenome, whole genome shotgun sequencing project. | biome: Marine environment; feature: Marine mammal; material: Swab sample of the gingival sulcus; isolation source: swab sample of gingival sulcus... | reverse complement strand
AATTTCAGCCAGCCATGTTTCTGGTGTACCGGATTCATCTAATTTGACAGCACTGGCAATCGCTGCACCAAGGGCAAAGTGAGCGTGGGTATCAATAAACCCGGGAAGAACAAATTTACCTTTTAAGTCATCTACTTTGGTGTCTTTACCGATGTATTCAGCGACCTTATCGTTGCTACCAACAAAAACAATTTTTCCGTTGTCAATGGCAATGGCTTGAGCAGTAGGATTCTTTGCATCAACAGTATAAATATCACCATTTTTAAGCACACGGTCAGCTGGGTCAGCAGCGAGTGCCATTGGTGTTGTCAAACTGGCAACTAATAGGGTTAACAGGGATTTTTTCACGGTGGTTACCTCAATGGGTTATGGTTAAAAAATAAATCATATTAATAAGATAAAAGGCATTGTGTCGTTAATCACTCACAATGGCTTGAAGTTGTTTTATAAAGCTATCTCTATCGGCTACTTTTTCGATAAAAGCCTCATTATTTTGGCGTTTTATATTCAGGGCATGCTGTAATTTTTCAGCCCCTTTTTCAGTAAGAAAGACGCATTTTGCCCGTGTATCGGCCGGGTTCTCTTGGCGACTGATAAAGTCTTTTTTTTGTAATTCTTTAAGTGTCTTGGAAACCACAACATTATCGGCATGAGTGATTTTCGCAATGTCTTTTTGCGTTACTCGCTCTTGGCTGCGGTTAAGCCACGCCACTGCTTGCATTACCACATACTGTTTTTGCGTGAAGCCTAATTCAGCCAATATTTTGTCACTTTGGCGCTGCCATTGCATTGTTAATTGCCACAGGAGGTAGCCCAAATCTTCTTCGGGTTCGGAGATGCGAAAATCAATTTCTGTAGGCATTATAATTTCTCTGCAAATTTAGTTGCAAAAAATAATAGTTTATCTTTGCAACTAAATCAAGTGATTATTGAATATCCGTACAAAAACCTTATAATTAGCTTTTAAAAGTTATTTAAAAGGTTTTTAACCATGTCAAATACAGACATAAAACACAATCACTTACTTAGCCCACATATCGCAAGCATTAGCGAGCTAAAGCGTAATCCGATGAAAATAGTCACAGAACATGAAGCAACTGCCATATTAAACCGTAACAAGCCTGTATTTTATTGCATATCTCCACAATTATTAGCCTATTATCAGCAGTTAGAAGAAGACATAGAGCTGAATAAAATCGCTGATGAACGCTTGCAAACATTACAAGCGGTTAAGGTTAACCTAGATGACTTATAAGCTGATTTTTGACAGCCGTGCCTTAAAAGAGTGGCAAAAACTCGCCCCTTCCTTACAACAACAATTTAAAAAGAAATTGGCTGAACGCTTAGAGAATCCTCATGTACTCGCTGATAAATTAAGCGGACATAGCGACCGTTATAAAATCAAATTGCGAAGTGCGGGCTATCGCTTAGTGTATCAAGTGAATGATACCGAGGTTACTGTATTAGTGTTAGCCGTTGGCAAAAGAGAACATAGCAAAGTCTATCACAAAGCCAATAGCCGATAAGGCGCTACTATTGTTTGTATAACAAAGCTGACCAGCCATAAACTTTCTGACACATGCAACAGAAACAACGCTTTCACATTGTTTTTGTTGCATGTGTTTTATCTCAGATTGATTTTTCTAAGTGGTTGGACAAAATTAAGATTAATCGCTCTTAAGTACGGGGGTGGCTTACAAATAGTAAGGTTGTAAATATTGAGGGTCACCAGATATCAGGTTACGATGATTTTTTCGATTTTTTTACCATAGAATGAGTAATGAGTGACAAACCCACCCCCCTACTTATAACGGTTTTTTATGACGGATATTTACTACTAGAAGGCTTTGATAAGCCTACCAAGCGCATCAATTTCAAGGCGCACAGCGAGCAGAAAGCGGAGGTTACACGGAGTAAAGAGCATTTCGAGTACCGCGCAACGCAGAAATTGTCTCACCAGGTGGTTTTGTAAAGCCTTCGACTAAATGCTTTTGAACAGGCGGTTAAGAGGCACTAATATTCATACCCACACCGTTCGCTAAGTTAATGAAATTGGGGAATGATGTGTTTACATTGGCGCAGTTATTAATTGTAATTTCCCCAGTGGCACGTAGGCCAGCGATAGCAAATGCCATTGCTATTCGATGATCGCCGTGACTTTCTACTGTGCCTGAGGTGAATTGCCCACTTTGAATAATAAGGCCATCAGGCGTGGCTACTGCATCTATGCCGCAGTTGACTAGCCCATCTACCATGACTTGAATTCTGTCGCTTTCCTTAACGCGTAGTTCTTCCGCGCCAGTTAAACGTGTTTCACCTTCTGCGCACGCCGCAGCGACAAATAATACGGGAAACTCATCTATTGCCAAAGGTACTAACGCTTCTGGAAAGTGAATACCTTTTAATTTGGCAGAGCGAACACGAATATCGGCTACTGGCTCGCCCCCTACTTCTTGCTGATTTGAGAGCGTAATATCTGCACCCATTAATTTAAGAATATCAATAATGCCTGTACGTGTTGGGTTGATGCCAACGTGTTGCAGAGTAATGTCAGAGCCTTCTGCAATACTCGCCCCGACCATAAAAAAAGCGGCTGATGAAATATCAGCGGGAACATCAATATCACAGGCTGTTAGTGTTCCACCGCCGACTAAACTCATGCGGTTGCCTGTTGTGATAACGTCGTAACCAAAGCCTCTTAACATACGTTCTGAATGGTCACGGGTTATTCCAGGCTCAGTTACACTGGATTCGCCTTTGGCATAAAGCCCAGCAAGTAATATCGCTGACTTGACCTGTGCGCTGGCGACGGGCATATCATAATGAATACCTGTTAATTGATGCCCACCTTTTATTTTTAGTGGCGCTGTACCACCTTCATCTGTTTCAATGACCACCCCCATACTTTTGAGGGGTTTTGTGATTCTATTCATGGGACGCGAAGACAGGGATTCATCACCAATCAGGGTAGAATCAAACGGTTGCCCTGCAAGTAATCCTGTCATTAAGCGCATTGCCGTTCCGCTATTCCCCATGTCCAATTCAGACTCAGCTTGTTGGAGACCGTGCATACCAACCCCATGGATTGTGACTTGTGTGCCATCCGCACCGCTTGGGCCTTCTATTTCAACGCCCATTTGACGAAAGGCATTCATTGTTGCGATACAGTCTTCACCTGTTAAAAACCCCGTAACGTGGGTTGTACCCTCTGCCAATGAACCAAGCATAATGGAACGATGTGAGATGGATTTATCCCCCGGTACGCGAAGTGTTCCGGTGAGTTTTCCATTTGGAAGGGTTTTGAATGTGACTGATTTAGACATTGCTGCTGATTCATCCTTAATAGTTTTTACTTGGGTATCAATATTGTTTCTATGTATATCTTGAGGTACTTGTTTTAACAACTATGCTTTTAACAACCATACTTTTGAATAACGACTATTGGTCACGACTATGTTTTGATAATACCATCACGCGTTGCTTTGGCATCGGCAAAAAGTTTCTCTATAGCATCCCCATCTTCGTCTGCTATTTTATTTCTCAGTTTTTCCAAATCTTTTTGAAAATTATCCAAAACAGCCAGAATCGCTGTTTTATTATCTAAACAAATATCTCGCCACATCACGGGATCACTGGACGCTGTTCTGGAAAAACTGGCAAATCCACCGGCGGTATAATCAAACACAGCATCACCGTATTCTGATTTAGACAGCGTATGCACAAAAGAATAGGCTAACACATGGGGCAAATGACTGGTGGCAGCCAGTACATCATCATGGTGTTTCACCGCCAGTGTTTCGACAATCGCCCCTGCAACCTGCCACATACCGGTGACTTTTAGGATGGCTTCACTGCTTGTTTCACTGGTGGGAGTCAATATGACTTTCTGATTGATGTATAAATCGTCAATAGCCGCTTCGACGCTACTTTTCTCACGACCCGCAATAGGATGACCTGCCACAAAATTGGCGGGTAATACGCCACCATATGCCTCTTTAGCTGCCGCTAATACACTGCCTTTTGCACTTCCAGCATCGGTAACAATGGCGTGACTACTCAAATGAGGAACAATGGTTTTTAGAATATGAGGAATGGCACGGATGGGAACCGCAAGCAAAACCATATCAGCCCCCTGCACCGCTTCTATAGGATCTAGTGTGTAGTCGTCAATGACCTCTAATTCTATGGCTCTTTTCAGGTGCTCTTCACTGCGACTGCAACCGACAATGGTTTCACAATATCCTCGTTTTTTCAGCGCCAAGGCAAGCGATCCACCAATGAGTCCAACACCAAATATGGCTAATTTTTTAATCATGGCAATAAATACTCATACCGTGTTTTTCTCTTTTTGGGTTGTATAGATACTAGTCAATGGGAAACTGTTTTAATGCGATATCCAATGCATCAAGACAACGCTGGTTTTCTTCTGCGGTGGAAATAGTTATGCGTAAATGATTTGGTAAACCATAATTGGGAATTGGACGCACGATCACCGCTTCTTTGAGCATCGCTTCATACAATGGTACGGCATTCTGCTCCACATCAATGGTGACAAAGTTTCCTACACTGGGAATGTAGTCCAAGCCACGGTATTGACACGCTGCTCGCCAGAATTTAATCCCTTTGGTATTAATCTCTACACATTTTTCAAGATGCTCCCGATCACTTAATGCCGCTGTGGCCGCTTCTATCGCTAAGGAATTTACATTAAACGGATGTCTTACCCGATTTAATAAGTCTGCAATTTCTTCACTGCAAATGGCATAACCCACACGCAAGCCTGCCAAAGCATAGATTTTGGAAAAGGTACGCGTCACAATTAAATTGGGAAAGTCATTAAGCCATTGAACGGTATCAGGGTATTCGTCTTCTTCGACATATTCAAAATAGGCCTCATCCACAACCACAATAATATCGTTAGGCACACTGCTGATAAATTCGTGTAACTCTGCTGATTTTAACCACGTACCAGTTGGGTTATTTGGGTTGGCAATAAAAATAACGCGGGTTTTATCGGTGATTAAGGCCTTCATCGCCACCAAATCATGTCCGTATGGATTGGTATCATGGTCAACAGGCAAAGCATCAGCCACTTTAGCTGTAGCATTCACCGACTGAATGCTAATGGGATACACTGCAAAAGCATAGCGTGAATAAATGGCTTCACGACCTTCGCATAAAAACGCTCTGGCAATCATATCCAACACATCATTAGAGCCATTACCCAAGGTAATTTGTTGCAGACTCACCTTGAGCATTTCTGCTAGTGTTTGCTTCAAAATAAAGCCATTACCATCGGGGTATAAGGCTATCTTTTCTTTCGCTACTGCTGCGCTCAAGACATCCATGACCAATGGGCTTGGCCCCATTGGGTTTTCGTTTGAGGCCAGTTTAAGTGTATTACTGACACCCAACTCTCTTTCCAGTTCTTCAATAGGTTTACCCGGCAGGTAAGGCTGTAAACGCTGAACACCACGAACAGCGAGCGATTTATAATGAATAGTCATAATTACTTTGCAATACTTACTTTAAATAGAATAAGAATAGCTGCTTGATAAATAGTTGTTAAACCGTTTACAAAATAGCTTTTGGGTATGAACCAAGAACACGAATAAGCTCGGACTCTTCGGCTAACTCTTTAAGTGCTTTAGCCACATTAGGCTCACTTGCATGACCGTCGATATCCATGAAGAAATAGTATTCCCAGTTTGCATTTCTGGAAGGTCGAGACTCGATGCGTGTCATATCCAAACCATGCGCGGCTAATGGTGCTAATAAATGATAAAGCGCACCAGAACGGTTTTTGGCTGAGATCATCAGCGTTGTTTTATCTTTACCCGATACAGGTACGTCCTGTTTGCCAATCACTAAAAAACGGGTGGTATTATCTTTGCTATCTTCGATATTCGAGTGTGCAATATCCAGTCCGTAAATTTTAGCAGCCAATGCACCCGCGATTGCCCCTGATTCTGGGTCTTCGTTTGCTTGTCTGGCAGCTTCTGTATTACTTGAAACAGGAATTTGCTCTGCGTGAGGTAAATTATCACTCAGCCATTGACGACATTGTGCTAAGGATTGTTGATGTGAGTAGACACGTTTAATCTTTTTCCAATCTTTATTAACGGTCATTAGATTTTGATGTATACGCAGTGTGACTTCACCACTGATTTTTAAGGGTGAATGCATAAAAACATCCAGTGTATAGGAAATAACCCCTTCGGTAGAGTTTTCTATCGGTACCACACCATAGTCAACCGTTCCATTTTCGACTTCTTTAAATACTTGACCAATGGAACCCATTGGCACCGTTTCAACCGCATGTCCAAAATGTTTTCTTGAAGCTTCTTGTGAGAACGTTCCATTAGGCCCAAGGAAAGCTACTTTAATGCGTTGTTCCAAAGCTAAACAGGAAGAAATAATTTCACGATAAATCGCGGTAATTCTCTCATTTTTAAGTGGCCCGGGATTATTTTCACAAATACGATTTAATATTTGTGCCTCTCTTTCTGGACGATAAAACCAAAGATCAGCTTCTCCTGATTCACGTTTTATCTGTGCCACTTTCTCAGCGCACTCTGCACGTTTAGAGAGTAATTCTAAAAACTGATCATCAATCGCATCAATTGAATCACGAATTTCTAATAATTTTTTATTAATCTCTGTGTTTGTATCATCTGTTTTATTGCCGTCATTATTATCCATTCAATACCCAATTAAAAATCAATGTTAATATTTCACAGCAACTACACTTGTACTGCCCTGCTGTACTTTCTCTTTCTGTCTATTATAGCTAGAAACTAGTAAAAAAATGGGACAATTAACCGTATTTAGCTTCAAATTCCTGCATCATATCAAGCAACTCAATAACCCCTTGTTCGGGCATTGCATTATAAATACTGGCACGCATTCCACCCACTGACTTATGTCCTTTAAGACACACTAAACCACGCGCTGCTGCTGTATCAATAAAGCTATTATTTAACTCGGAGTTGGCTAGTATAAAAGGCACATTCATCAGGGAGCGACACTCTACATCAACAGGATTTATATAAAAATCTGTACTATCAATATAACGATAAAGCCTATCAGCTTTACGTCGATTCAGTGTTTCCATCTGCTCCAAACCACCCTGTTCTTTCAACCATTTAAATACCAAACCTGCCAAATACCACGCATAAGTAGGCGGGGTGTTATACATTGAACCACTCTTTGCCTGAATTTCATAATTCAATAGCGTCGGGGTAATGTCCAACGCTTCACCAAGTAGATCATCTCTCACAATAACTAATGTCAACCCTGCTGGGCCAATGTTTTTTTGTGCACCAGCATAAATAAGACCAAATTTATTCACATCCACAGGACGCGATAAAATCGTTGACGACATATCAGCAACTAATGGAATATCACCTGAATCGGGAACCCATGGAAATTCCACACCTGCAATTGTTTCATTCGGCGTATAGTGCAAGTAGGCAGCATCAAAGTTAATATCCCAACTATCATAAGGTGGGATGGAGGTATAATCCGTCGCCTCTGAATTAGCGACGACATTGACCAGACAATAACGGCTTGCTTCTGTAATGGCTTTGGTAGACCAAGCACCCGTATTAACATAATCAGCACCTTCTCTACCACGCAACAAGTTTAGTGGAATGGCTGAAAATTGAGAGGTCGCCCCCCCTTGCAAAAAAAGTACGCTGTAATTATCAGGAATATTCATCACTTCGCGCAAATCTGCTTCTGCGGCTTCAGCAATGCTCATAAATTCTTTGCCCCGGTGACTCATTTCCATCACCGATTGACCCGTACCATTCCAATCCAGCAATTCAGCCTGAGCTTGCTCTAACACTGTCTGTGGTAGCATTGCTGGCCCTGCACTAAAATTGTATTTACGTGTCATGGTCTTATCCTTTTCTCTTTTTTATCTTTGTTTTATCTTTATTATGTTTTTAATTTGCCTTTAATTTAACGTAACGACAATTTAACAACAAGTGCAGCGTCACGTCACTAGCACTCAATCCTACTTTGCTTTTGTTTGCTCCAGAGATTTAATTTCATGCCAATGATGACATAATCATGGCATCTAAGTGACATCAGCCTGTATAAGTTCTGGAGTATCACTATGACTTATGCTGCTAATAGTAAAAGGTGTTGATAAAGAAATACCTTTATCAACAGATCGTTCTAACATCAATTGTAATAAGCGTTGTCTGGTCAATAAAAGTTTACCAACCTCTTTCGTGTAATAGTAAAACACCCACTCTACCGCATGATCCCCAGTCTCTTTTACACCGTACTCCAGATCATATTGATCTTCTATAAAAATACTGTTGTCTGCTTTGGCAGCTTCATAGACACTAGAAAATAAATCTTCCACAGCTTCAACAGGGGTATTGTAAGAAAGTTTAAAACTTAGGCTTTCACGCAGCCCACGAGCAGAAGCAAACTTTGATAGATTATGTACTGTAAAGTCTCGTAATCGGGAATTACGAATCATAATTCGGTGATTATTTGGAATATTTAGAATCACGGTATGAAATACTTTTGTTTTATAGACCAAACCATAAATGGTTTCATTATCCTTAAATTGGATAACATCACCCTCGGTTAACATGTCACTGTTTAAAATAATCAAACCATGAAAAATATCAGGTGCCCAAATACTGGAAGTTAAGGCAAGAAAAACACCAATAATCCCGATGACTCCTCCTGCTTCTAAAATGGAGTCAAAACCCAGTAATCGAATCACACTAATGAGCGCGATAATCGCAATAAAAAGGCTAGAGAAAATACTTAGCAGGCGTGTTTGATAGGTGGGTGAAAAATGTTTTACCCCGTTATTTTCATGCTCTTTACCGTAATATCGAACCAGAAAACCATGCACGATATGCATCGCTAAATAAGAGAAATAGATAATCGCCAGAACGGCAATCACATGAATTAACAGTGTTTTATTTTGTTTATCCTGAAAGAAGCGAAAATAACCATAAGCAAGGATAATCAATAAGTTTAATGCCCTGAAAATCATAACCTTACGAGAGAAACTTCTAATTTTTTCTGGGCGCTGATAAACGGCTTTAAGGATAGTTTTTGCAAAAATGAGTAGCAGTAAATTAACACCAATCAGTAGATAACCAACGCTATCTACTTGGTTAATAGATTCAATAATTTTACCGATTGTATTATCCATAAATCAGTTTAAGGGTGATTCAAATACATTGAAAGCCACCCCCCTACTTTAAGGCTGTTTTTTATTCTGGCGTATTATCGCTGTCACTCGCATCATTCGTAACATCGTCCGTAGCATCGTCATTAGATTAAAGCTCATTAACAGTCACATCCAGATCATCATCGTCAGCTTCATCATCATCGTGATCCATGCTTTCAATACGCTCAAGCTGTGTGAGGTTTTCACCTTTACCTAGCTTAATTAGGCGTACGCCCTGTGTATTTCTACCGACGACAGAAACATCAGACACTGAGGTTCGAACCAAGATACCACCATTGGTGATTAACATGATTTCATTGTCATCAGTCACTTGAACAGCACCAATTGCAGCACCATTTCGTTCAGAAGTCTGTATCGCAATAACACCGCTACCACCACGTTTTTGTGCAGTAAACTCTTCAACCTCAGTACGCTTGCCGTAACCATTTTCCGTTGCCATCAATAAACGGCCTTCACGTAACACGATTAAGGCATTAACCTTATGTCCTTCTGGCATTTTAATACCACGAACACCTGCCGCTTGACGACCCATGCCACGCACATCCGATTCTTTAAAGCGGATTGCCTTACCTTGAGTGGTAAACAACATGGCTTCGTCATCTTTCTCTGTAAGAGCCACATCAACCAACTTGTTATCGTCACGTAAATCAATGGCAATGATTCCTGATGCTCGCTGATTAGAGAAGGCTTTTAATTCTGTTTTCTTAACCGTACCGTTTTCCGTTGCCATAAAGATGTACTTATCATCTTCATATTCACGAATGGGTAAAATGGCTTGTATTCTTTCGTCTTCTTCCAGTGGTAATAAATTAACAATCGGGCGACCACGCGACGTTCGGCTGGCCATCGGTAATTGATAAACCATGAGCCAGTACACTTTACCTTTGGATGAGAAACACAGCACGGTATCGTGCGTACTTGCCACAAAGAGCTTTTCGATAAAGTCTTCATCTTTCATTTTGGTGGCTGATTTACCTCGACCACCACGACGTTGTGCACGATATGTATCAACAGGTTGAGCTTTGGCATAACCTTCATGCGACAATGTTACAACAACGTCTTCTTCTGGAATCAGGTCAATATCACCCAGATCTTCACCAACAGCATTAATTTTTGTTAAACGCTCATCACCGTACAACTCAAGCATTTCAATCAGCTCTTCACGGATTACACGCATTAATCGCTCAGGGCTTCCCAGAATATCAAGTAAATCTACAATTTTTGTTAATAGCTCTTTGTATTCACCCAATATTTTATCTTTTTCAAGACCTGTTAAACGGTGTAATTGTAAATCCAGAATCGCTTTAACCTGTACATCTGTTAACCAGTAACCGTCATCTTTCAGACCGTAACGCGGATCAAGGTTTTCAGGTCGAGCCGTACCAGCATCACCACGCTCTAACATTTCCAGAACAATGTCAGCTTTCCACGAACGTGACAGCAACGCCTCACGCGCATCAGCAGGACTTGCAGATGCTCTAATTAACGCAATAACCTCATCAATATTACCCAGCGCAACAGCCAGACCTTCCAGGATATGTGCACGTTCACGCGCTTTACGCAGCAAGAAAATTGTACGACGTGTCACGACTTCGCGACGATGACGTATAAATGCTTCAATAATTTCTTTCAGGTTAAATAATTTAGGCGCGCCATCAATCAATGCCACCATATTGATGCCGAAACTATTCTGCATTTGTGTTTGTTTGTAGAGGTTATTCAAGATAACTTCTGCCACTTCACCACGCTTTAGTTCGATAACCATGCGCATACCGTCCTTATCGGACTCATCGCGCAGTTCTGAAATACCTTCTATTTTCTTATCTTTAACAAGCTCTGCAATTTTCTCGATCAGACGGGCTTTATTCACCTGATACGGAAGCTGGGTAACGACAATTTTTTCACGGCCATTTTTATCTGTTTCAAAATCTGCCACTGCACGAATTTTGATACTACCTTTACCCGTGTGATACGCCTGCTTGATACCATGCGCACCATTAATAACCCCCGCTGTTGGAAAATCAGGACCTGGTAAATATTCCATTAAGTCATCAATACTAAGGTTAGCATCATCAATCAACGCCACACACGCGTTAATCACTTCAGTGATATTGTGTGGTGGAATATTAGTCGCCATACCTACAGCGATACCAGAAGAACCATTTAATAAGAGATTCGGCAAGCGCGTGGGAAAAACCACTGGCTCAAATTCAGATTCATCGTAGTTGCCTTGAAAATCAACCGTTTCTTTTTCCAAATCGGCCATTAATTCATGTGCAATCTTCGACATACGGACTTCCGTATAACGCATTGCAGCAGGCGAATCACCATCTACCGAACCAAAGTTACCCTGACCATCAATCAGCATGTAACGCATTGAAAACGGCTGCGCCATTCTAACCATGGTATCGTAAACAGCAGTATCACCATGCGGGTGATATTTACCGATAACGTCACCGACAATACGTGCAGATTTTTTATACGGCTTATTAAAATCGTTACGAAGTTCACCCATGGCAAACAAGACACGACGGTGAACAGGCTTCAAACCATCTCGAACATCGGGTAATGCTCTACCTACAATAACGCTCATGGCGTATTCTAGATAAGATTTACGCATCTCATCTTCAAGATTAATCGGGATAATTTCTTTCGCAAAATCAGACATATTTAGGGGTTCTTTTGTATGTGTTTGTACGTTTTTGTTTGATTCATTCAAGAAGAAAAATACTTCTTAAAAAACTGCTGGCGAGTATATCAGAAAGGTACAGAAATTGTACTTAAATACCTGCTTTTAAACCTACGTTACTGGTTTATTTTTACAATAAATACACCCCCCTACTTATAGCGAGTTTTTACAGTGGCAATACCATGCAATTATAAGGAGAAGGCTTTGATAAACCTACCGAGCATGTCAATTTCAAGACGCACAGAAAGTGGAGTTTATACGGAGTCAACACGCATTTCGAGCACCGCGCAACGCAGAAATTGGCTCGCACAGGTGGATTTGCAAAACTTTCAAGGAATCACGAAATTTCATTAGGCGTGGTTACGGTTCTATTTGATACAGCCACCGCATCAACGTAGGTATCATAAAAAGCAGCACCGTTGCCAATATCTGTTTTACTCTGGCTATCAATTAGTGCATTGACTGTTTGTCCTGTAGGGCTACTGTCACACCATGCGCCTTTGGCACAACACAAAACACCTACGGCAACCTTGTCTGTTACCTCTGCCAATACAATCACTTCCCCCTTATTATTGTAAAGTTTTACATGACTGCCAGTCTCAATATTGAGTCTGGCGGCATCAGCGGGATTGATTGATACTTTTTCTAATGGGTGATGACCATCACCAACACTGCCACCAAACGTTGAGTTGGAACGGTTAAATGCAGCGGCTGTGATTAATGTAAATGGCCTGTCTTTATTAATAGCATCGTAACGAGGCAAACCACAAGCAAACCTTGTTTCCAATTCTTCATTGTAGAGTGTGATTTTTTCACCCTCTTTCATATCTGATAGCCAGATATGTTCCTTATCAACCGTACTTAATACCGAATCTGTCGGTAATTCTGAGACCTTATGCACCGCATAGGTCTTTGATGATAAGTCCATTGCTTGTTCTTGAAGCTCTTCATCGCTGGCGGTAAATGTGCTGCCATCAAAACCAAAACGTTTACTGAGACGTCTGAAGATTTCAGTATTGGGCAATGCCTCTCCTACCGCTTGAATCACCGGCTCGGCACGTTGTACGTAATTATGCCCATAGCCCAAATACACATCTTTATGTTCAAAACTACTACAGGCGGGCAATATTATATCGGCATATTTCATGCTATCGGTCATCGTAATATCACAACCAATCACAAAAAGTGATTCCTGACTAAGTGCTTTAATCATTTTGTTTTGATCAGGATGTACTGCTACGGGGTTATGGTTATAAATAAACACTGATTTAATGGGCACCCCCCTACTTATAGGCACTTTTTCTTCTTTAGCGGATACATCATGAGTGAATACATCATTAGCCAATATATGATCGGCAGCATCCACTATATTAAAGGTACGCGTTGCTTTTTCTAATAAATCAGGGCGCTGTAATTTATCATGAGTCTTTGGATACCCCGGAGAGTGATAGCCTATTTGTCCCTGACCTTTCTTTCCAAATTGCCCCAACAATACGGGTAAAGCCATTGCTGCCCGAATTGCAGAACCTCCATTTTTTGAACGCTCCAAACCTACCCCTGTTTGCATTGAGATTCTTTTTGCATGAGCAAACAAATCAATAAACCGTTCCACCTGTGATTGATTTATGCCACACATTTCTGGCAATGCTGCTACGGAGTACTGGACGGCCGATTCAAGGTATTTATCGAGACCCGAAACCTTGTCAGCTAATTGCTGTTTGTTAATCATCCCTAACTGATCAAATGTGGCAGCCATTGCCAAAGCAAAATAAGCATCAGAACCAGGAGTAATCTGTAAAAATAAATCTGCCTGTTCGGCAATTTTAATACGCTCAGGATTAATCACGATGAGTTTCGCGCCTTTTTTACGTGCTTTCTTAATGGTTTTCATTAAGTGCAAATACGTGGTGCTGGTGTTAGTCCCCCATAGAACAATCAAATCGGAATACTCTAGTTGTTCTTGAGACATGGAAACATGAGCTCCGAACAATGAACGATATGCCAGACTGCGAACACCTGCACACAAAGGAGACCGATCAAGCTGAGTCGCGCCTAATTTATAAAAGAACCGCATATCCATTGAGCCACCAGATAACTGTCCATGTGGCCCTGCATAATTCAATGGCATGACTGATTCAGAACCATAGGCCTTTATGCCTTTTTGCATTCCTTCATAACAGCGGTCTATGGCTTCATCCCACGATATAGGTTCAAATTGACCAGAACCTTTCGCGCCGACTCTTTTCAGTGGTTTGCTTAAACGACGCTTACCATGAATAAAATCAGGGTAGTATTTGCTCACTTTACCGCAAATAACCCCTTTGGTTATTGGGTTGACGGTAGAGCCTTTAATTCTAAACAACTTCCCTTCCCTAACTTCTACATTAAGGCTACACGCATCGGGACAATCCAAAGGACAGACGCTAGGAGCTTGATAGCTGGTTTTATTACTTAGGTTCTCTGACATAACACTCTCCTTAATCTAGCGCTGTGTATTAGAAAAAGCAGTGTAATAGATTTGATAGTTTAAAAAAGGTACACTTATTTTTTAAAAAAGCATACCACTTAAAAACAGCCGTTGCTGTCGCCATCTATTGAATATCGATTAAACGCAAACCAATGAAACAAAAAATTACAGGTTATCATCTAGATGAGGAAAATGACTGGGTTGCAGAATTAGCATGCCACCATCAGCAACACGTACGCCATAACCCCCCTTTTATGAATAGACCGTGGGTAGTCTCGGCAAAAGGGAGGAGGAGCAAACTGGGGCATCCGTTAAACTGTGTAAAGTGTGATAGCGGTGAGCCGAAAGATTGCTGGTAAAAAAACAACTCGTTATTAGAAGGCTTTGATAAACCTACCGAGCGTGTCAATTTCAAGACGCACAGAAAGCGGAGTTTACACAGAGTAAATGAGCATATTGAGCACCGCGCAATGCAGCAATTATCTCGCGCAGGTGGCCTTGCAAAGCCTTCTATGACTATTATTCGGCCTCAATATGACTGACATTACGATACCCCTTAGGCAATAACTTGCCGCGTTTACCGCGCTCACCTAGGTATTCAATAACTTCTGCGCCTTGAATGACTTTATGCTTTTTACCCGCATGAATAATAAGCTTAGCCCCTTGTGGAAGAGCGATAATGGCGACAACGCTCTCATCCCCCTCTTTTAAACGTTTACTCGGCACATTAATAATTTTATTCCCTTTACCACGCGATAATTGGGGCAATTCACTGGCATTGATTATTAATAAATAACCTTCGGATGTTACCGCAGCAATCATATCGGTTTCGATATTCGTAATTAATGAGGGATGGATAATTTTTGCGCCCGTATTACCTAAGCTTACTGTTGCCTTACCTGCTTTGGCACGGCTGAGCATATCTTCAAATTTACAGATAAAACCATAGCCGAAGGTGCTTCCCAATAAAAAATATTCCTCATTCTTACCCATCAGTGAATAATTAAAGCTTGCCCCTTCTACGGGTTTAAAACGTCCACTGAGAGGATCGCCCTGCCCACGGGCTGAAGGTAATGTATGTGCAGCAAGCGTATAGCTTCGCCCCGTGCTATCGAGTAACACTACTTGCTGATTGGATCGGCCTTGTGCTGAATCTTGATATTGATCGCCTTGCTTATAGCTCAATGCATACGGGTCTATATCGTGGCCTTTTGCGGCACGAATCCAGCCCATTTGTGACAATACCACCGTTACAGGTTCTGACGGGATTAATGCATTTTCATCCAATAGTTGTGAGGCTTCTCGCGCAACAATAGGCGAACGACGTTCATCACCATATTTTTCAGCATCTTCTTTTAATTCTTTTCTGATTAAAGTGGTTAATTTAGCCGGTGAATCTAATAAGCCTTGCAGCTCATCACGCTCCTTAATAAGTTCATCTTGCTCTGCACGAATCTGAAATTCTTCCAGCTTCGCCAAATTACGCAAACGTAAATTAAGTACTGCTTCAGCTTGAATATCGCTGATAGAAAAACGCTCCATCAGGATCGGTTTAGGTTCATCATTTTCACGAATTATTTTGATTACTTCATCAATATTAAGATGTGCAATCAACAAGCCTTCCAAAATATGCAAACGCTCGAGTACTTTGTTTAAACGCCATTCAATACGTTTAGTCACAGTGGCACGACGAAATTCCAGCCATTCTGTTAACACTACTTTAAGGTTTTTAACCTGTGGTTTTCCGTCAATACCGATCATATTCATATTGACACGATAACTACGCTCCAGATCGGTACTGGCGAATAGATGAGACATTAACTGATCAATATCTACACGATTTGAACGAGGAGTAATGACTAAGCGTGTTGGGTTTTCATGGTCTGATTCATCACGTAAATCTGCCACCATGGGTAATTTCTTTGCGCGCATTTGTGCTGCAATTTGTTCCAGCACTTTTCCACCAGAGGTTTGGAACGGTAATCCGGTGACTATCACATCGATACCTTCTTTTTCCCAAACAGCGCGTTGTTTGATACTGCCTTTACCGCTTTCATACATTGCAGAAATTTCTTCAGGTGTACTGATAATTTCAGCCTTTGTTGGGTAGTCTGGGCCTTTGATGAATTCTCTTAGCTCATCAATTGAAGAGGTTTTCTTTTTCAGTAGTTGCAAACAGGCATTGACCACTTCACGCAAGTTGTGTGGTGGAATATCCGTCGCCATACCCACCGCAATTCCTGAACCACCATTAAGCAGTACATTTGGTAATCGTGCAGGCAATAATGAAGGCTCTTTTATGGTTCCGTCAAAATTATCAATCCACTCAACTGTGCCTTGACCTAGCTCCTGTAATAATACTTTTGCATAAGGCGTAAGGCGAGATTCGGTATAACGCATTGCAGCAAAAGACTTAGGATCATCCTGTGATCCCCAGTTACCTTGACCATCCACTAATGGGTAACGATAGGAAAATGGTTGCGCCATAAGCACCATCGCTTCGTAACAAGCCGAATCACCGTGCGGATGGAATTTACCCAACACATCACCGACGGTACGTGCAGATTTTTTATGCTTGGAGGCTGCGGATAAGCCAAGCTCTGACATGGCATAAACGATGCGTCGCTGGACTGGTTTTAATCCATCACCAATATTTGGCAGAGCACGATCTAAAATAACGTACATGGAATAATCGAGATAGGCTTTTTCAGTGTAGGTTTCTAATGACATCCTTTCTATGCCATCATCGAAAGAACCACCGCCACCACCATTGCCATTATTCCCGCTACCATTGCCATTATTGCCGTCATCTCCACCAATATTTTCAGCATCATGACGGCTATTTTTGTCGTCGCTGTCTTCTGTATTAGTGTTTAATAGATCTAACTGTATTTCATCTACCATTTCAAATATTTGTCCAAGCTTTTGAAAATTCTTCTAAATGTGATTTACCGGAATTTTCCAATACATCACGTAACAACGAAAATTCAGTCTCTAATTCTTCACTCTTTAATTCTCCACGCATCAATTGATAACGCAGATACACAAGATAAGTATTAAGTGCATCTATTTCACAATACTCACGAATCTCAGCAACGTGATTATTTTGATATTCATCCCAAACTTGTGCGCCATCCATGCCCACGTTACCAGGAAAACCTAACAGCATTGCAATATCGTGTAAAGGTGCGGCTGCATTATGATTATAACTGGCGAGAACATCCATTAAATCAGTATGACGCTCATGATAACGGCTCAGATAATTATCATAACGAAAGGCATTATTATTATCACCTTTTTCCCAATAACCAGGTGCACTCACTTTATTTTTTAAGGTTCGATAATGAATAATTGGCAAATCAAACCCTGTACCATTCCATGAAACAATGATCGGGGTACGTTGTTCAATCTCTTTAAAAAAGAGAGAGAGTAATTCTGCCTCGGTACTGTTTACATCGCCTAAACTCCTGATTGAAACTTCGTGTCCCATGTCATCGCCCATACCACGATACACGACTGAAATAGCCACTATTTTTTGTAAGTGTAAGGGTAAAAAGTCACTCCCTGTTTTTTGCTTTTGCAAATGAAATAAAGCCTTTGCGGTGCTTTCATCATCTAAACCCTGAAGGCTATGGATGACTTTTCCACCTGCGATATCCGGAACGGTTTCAATATTAAATATTAATACATTCATGAGGGAAAAACTCCTGTAGAAATATAACGATCACCTCTATCACAGATAATGACAACAATGGTGGCATTTGTGACTTGTTGTGACAGTTTTAATGCAGCAGCAACGGCTCCACCTGAAGAGACACCACAAAAGATACCTTCTTCTTCTGCCAATTGACGCATGGTCGACTCTGATTCTTTTTGGGTAATATCGATTTCACTATCTACTACGCTGGCATCAAAAATCTCGGGAATATAGTCGGCTGACCAACGACGGATACCGGGAATATCTTCATCATTTGTTTTAGGGCAGACGCCAACTATTTTTATATTTTCATTTTGCTCATGTAAGAATCTTCCTGTGCCCGTAATGGTGCCCGTGGTTCCCATCGCACTCACAAAGTGTGTCACTTCACCTTGTGTGTCTCGCCAGACTTCTGGTCCTGTGGTTTCATAGTGAGCTAATGGATTGTCTTGATTGGCAAATTGATTCAGTAGTAAGCCTTCTCCATTTTTGTGCATTTGAATCGCCATATCTCGCGCACCTTCCATACCACCTTCTTCTTTACTCACTAAGATGAGTTCTGCACCATAGGCTTTCATCGAGGCTCGCCGTTCCATACTTAAACTGGCGGGCATGAGTAACTTCATTTTATAACCACGCATTGCCGCCACCATCGCTAGTGCAATACCTGTGTTACCACTGGTTGCTTCTATTAATGTGTCTCCAGGCTTGATATGCCCTCGCTCTTCACCATGCTTAATCATGCTATACGCGGCACGATCCTTTACCGAGCCAGCGGGGTTATTGCCCTCCAGTTTTGCTAAGAGGGTATTGCTACTATTTCCCACTAAACGCTGTAATTTAACTAATGGTGTATTACCAATAAGGTTTTCTATGATTGGATAGTTCATGTGTCCCTTCCCTGAGCCTTCGAATGTATACGAGGATTAAATAAAAATTACACCTAACACTCATTAGCTCATTTTAACAACGCTCTAGCTCTAAATAACAAAAAAACGCGCTCAAAGTGGGGGGGTGCCTTTTTAAATTGATATTAACTGATTTCCATTTGATTATAACAAACTCGCAATAAGTCCTTGTTAGTCTTCAAAAATTACACAGGCAATTGCATACTTTTTCTCATCACTGAGTGTAATATGATTTTTCTTTACTCCTCGTTTATTGGCTACTTCTAACGTTTCACCATAAAGCCTTAATACAGGCTGACCATCTTGCCTATTACTAATTTCAATATCATGAAAAGAAACACCACCAGCAATGCCTGTGCCTAATGCTTTTGCGACGGCTTCTTTTGCAGCAAAACGCCTTGCAATATATGCAACGGGGGTTTTAGTCTCCTTGTAAACTTCAAGCTCATTCTTATGCAAAATACGTTCAGCAAAACCTGTAGGAAATTTTTCAATCAATCGTTTGATTCGCTTGGTTTGAACGATATCTGTACCAATACCTATAATTGCCATAAATACGCGACCACCCTACTTAAGCTAAATTGAATCTCTGGCTTCTCGCATAATATGTAACATCTGGCGAGTTGCGCGACTAATACCAACAAATACTGCCCGAGAGACAATCGAATGACCAATATTCAATTCTCTAATTTCCGGAATTTGTGCAATGACAGTGGTGTTTGAATAATCCAGACCATGTCCAGCATTGACATGAATACCTTGAGCATGAGCAAAGGCTGTTGCCTTTCTAATACGCTCCAGTTCATGTAACTGCACATCTCCTTGTGCATTGGCGTAACTCCCCGTATGCAATTCAATCACGGGAGCGCCAATATCATTTACACGTTTAATCTGCTCAATATCAGGTTCAACAAAAAGTGAAACCCGAATGCCTTGTTCTGATAACTGTCTAGTACACGTTTGAATACGATTAAATTGACCGACAATATCCAAACCACCTTCTGTAGTTAACTCTTCGCGTTTTTCAGGAACAATACACACATCTTCAGGATGAACATCACAAGCGATCGCAACCATTTCATCCGTCGCTGCCAATTCAAGATTCATCCGCGCCTTAATTTGCTTACGAATATCATACACATCCTGATCTTGAATATGACGTCGATCTTCTCTTAAATGAATAGTAATCACTTGAGCACCCGCTTCTTCAACCAAAAAAGCAGCTTCTAGCAAATCAGGATACGCGGTTCCGCGAACCTGTCTAAGAGTTGCTATATGATCAATATTTACCCCAAGCTCTATTTCTTCGTGTACTGCCTTATCTTGCATCGTATACCTGCTTTATTTTTTATCTGAGTTAAGAACCTAATGGAGATCTATAAAAAAGTAGTCTGGGTTAGGTTGATCTGAATTAATTCAGTGGAATTATAGGTTACTTTCTCCAAATGGTGAAAGTATTCCAAACATCCAGAGACACTATTTTACGCGTGAGTTATCTATGCCATTGTATTATTACAAATGTAGTAACTTACGTGTATGGATAACCCTTGGTGACAAGCTAGAAAATACCTTATCTAAAAAGGGACGCAAATCAGTCCAGTGTTTGACGTCCATTGATTGCATGTCTTTAATTTTATGGAGTAATTGGGCATCAATAATAGGGCTATGGGCACTTATTGGATGAAACTTATCTACTTTAATCAAACCTTCTGCTGGGTGGAATTGATATTTAGTATTCTCTTCCAGTGCTTCTTGAGACAATTCGATCGTATCAATTGGGAATCCCATTAAATGCAAAAAATACACTTCAAATCGCATCAGAATTTGCCGATTGATTTGACTATCCCCCAGTTTATGCAATGTATATTTATAAGCAGAAAAAAGCGCTTTTTGAGAAACATGTTGCCGAGTTAACAATAATAATAACTCATTTAAATAAAGCCCCAACATCAATTCTGAAGGGGGTATATCATGCCTACCTCGCTCATCGGCCTCCACTAATGTTTGAACATCACCTTTCCCAATCCATTGCAAATGCAGGTATCTGAATGGCTCTATATTTCCTTTAACCACTTTCCCCCGCTTTTTGGCTGGCCGAGCAACACAGCAAATACGCCCAAAATCTTCCGTAAAAATATCGAGCAATACACTATTATCGCGAAATGGTCGCTTATTTAGGATATAAGCAAAGGATTGTTGCATTTGAACGACTGGTTAAGAGGACTCATAGGTATTCTATCTAACACACAAGAAATTAAGAAACTCACCTTATAATTCACGATTCGAAATAATACCTAATTCATTTAAATGCCGAGGGTTATTTTGCCAGTTTTCTTCAACTTTAACCCATTGTTTAAGCATAACCTTCTTCATTAGAAATTCTTCAAGTGACCTTCGCGCACCTTGACCGATACGTTTTAAGGTTTCACCTTTTTTACCAATAATAATGCCTTTTTGATTTTTCCTGTCAGTCCAAATAACAACTTCTATCGTGACTAACGTCTCTGTTTCTTCATACCTCTCAATTTCTACAGCAGTGGTATAAGGCAATTCTTCATGCAAATTAAGCACAAGTTGCTCACGTATTAATTCACCACAAATAAAGCGCACCGACTTATCCGTTATATAATCCTCTGGGTAAATAAATTCTGATTGAGGAAGTACTTTTAAGAGTGATTCAATGACAATATCGGTATTGATACCTTTGGCTGCAGATACGGGTATCAACTCGGCAAAATCTCTTTTTTTAGACACCATCTGGAGAAACTCAAATAGTCTCTCTTTTTCTTTAATTCGATCTACTTTGTTAATTAATAACAACACAGGCTTTGTTGTATGTTTGAGGCGACTAATGACAAAATCATCTTCATCTGTCCATTTCAATGCTTCTACAATAAAAATAATTGCATCAACATCTTCAACAGCAGCGACAGCTTCACTATTCAATGTTCTATTTAATAGATTTTTAGAATTTAAATGAATACCCGGAGTATCAGTAAATATGATTTGGTATCCTGAATGCGACTCATCTTCACTATGAGTGACAATGCCACGGATATTTGTTCTCGTGGTTTGTGGTTTATTCGCAATTGCTGAAATTTTATACCCTATTAAATGATTCAGTAGTGTGGATTTCCCTACATTTGGGCGACCAATAATGGATACAGTCCCACATTGGGTGTCTACTGAGGGTATTACATTACTATTCACTTAGATTTTTCCTTTTTCTTAGAGAAAATATCTCTAACCTTATCATACGCATTTTGTGCGGCTTGTTGCTCTGCTTTACGTCTGGAGCTTGATACACCCTTAGTCTCGATACCCAATGTTTTTATAATACATTCTGCGGTAAAGACTTGCCGATGGTCATCACCACTCGTATCAATTAAAGCATAACTTGGAATTTCTAATTTACGAGATTGTAAAAGTTCTTGCAGACGACTTTTGGGGTCTTTTAATGAATCTTCAGAGGGTAATTCATCAAAGCGATTGGTATAGATTTTTAGTACAAAACGTTTTGCTTCTTCCATACCTTTTTCAAGAAAAACACTGGCTATCACTGCTTCCAAGGTATCTGACAAAATTGATTTTCGTCTAAATCCGCCACTTTTTAATTCTCCGGCACCCAAACGTAAAAAATCGCCTAACGATAATTCGTTGGCGATTTCAGCTAATGTATTTTCATTCACTAATGATGCACGGAGGCGAGAAAGATAACCTTCTGATGCTCTAGGCATACGTTCATAAAGCTCATGTGTCACGATCACACCTAAAACACTGTCCCCTAAGAACTCCATACGCTCATTATGCGTATTATGGGCACTTCGATGGGTCAATGATTGCACAAAGCAATCAGTAGCCATATGTTTCTGGCCTAACAACGCAATAAGTTTTGACTTCATAAACCCTAAATATATAAATGCTAAATCAAGGCATATACTATCATGCGTTGATTCCCGCGACTAAAGTAAACTTTAGTTTACGTGTGATTTATCTTTTTAACGACCAGCTTCCTTCAGGTCTTCTGATTTAATCTTAATCACAGTATCTGGCTCCCCAAGTACTACCGAATGCTTAAATTTAACTAAAAAGTTTAGATTATAAAACCAGTTTTCTTTTACATCATAGGTAACTGTTAATATTTTTTTATTGCCATCTTTCTTCATTTTTTTCAGTGTAAATGGATTCTTGGTTCTCTTCTTTGCCGTTGAGCCTGAACGACTACCGTAATAAGCTTTTTCCAGTGCATATAGGTTATTTACATTTAAATGCTTCTCAATTTTTGAATTAATGACTCGTTTGTCTGCATTTTTAATACCAGGTTCAGAGGCTATTTTTTTCATGAAACCCTTTACGCTATTAAATTCGATATAGTAAGGAGCAACTTTGATAACACCACTGGCTAATAACATACCAACCATTACCACTATTAGCCAAGTTATCATTGTTGCGCCATATTGCTTATTTTTATTAATTTTCATTTTATTTCTCTCATTAAACTTGCAACTTCAGTTAATGATGACTATGCCACATGAACCATGAAGCTAAGCTTAACTATGGGACAGAGCTATAACCCAATACTTTAATTAAAAGGCTTTAAAAACCACCTGCATGAGCCAATTTCTGCGTTGCGCGGTGCTCGAATGCTCATTTACTCTATGGAGTTTCCAATTCGTGAGGCTTTAAACCCATCGCCATCATCAGACCAATCCCAATGCATCCAGACAAGCGAAGCTTTACCCACTAAGTGTTTTTCTGAAACAAACCCCCAGTATCTGCTGTCTTTACTGTTATCTCGATTATCCCCCATCATAAAATAGTGGCCTTCCGGAACGAGCCATTCACCTGTCTGAGAAGAACCTGGGAAATTAATTAGCTGATGCTCTGCTTCCTCTTTTTTACTTTCCTTACTCGAACGAGGTAAGAATTCTTTTAAACGAGACGTTTTAAGATCTCTTCCCCACTGATCCTTCGTCACGTAAATGCCATCTTCTGTGTAAGTTACAGGCTTGCCATTAATAATAAGTTTTTTATCTACTGTCCAACGAATCTTATCTCCCGGCAAACCAATGAGCCTTTTAATATAATTAATTTTTGGATTAGGAGGATAACGAAAAACAACCACATCCCCACGTTCTGGTTGTCCAGTAGAAATAATTTTTTTATGGATAATCGGTAGTTTTATTCCGTAGGCATACTTTTTAACCACAATAAAGTCACCTATTTCCAATGTTGGAATCATCGAACCTGAAGGTATACGAAAAGGTTCTGCTACAAATGACCTCACCACAATAACAATGAGCAGTATCGGCAAGAAGGATCTAGAATAATCAAGTAATAAGGGCACCCCCCCACTTTCAGTCGTTTTTTTACCTTTTAAAAAATAATACAGTACAACCAGGCCTGTAAATACAGTTAGAGAGACTAAGATAACTTCTAGATTCAGATGAATGCCCATCAATTTTCATCTCTTTTAAGAACTGCCAAGAAAGCTTCTTGAGGTATTTCAACATTACCTACCTGCTTCATTCTTTTCTTTCCGGCCTTCTGCTTCTCCAACAGTTTTCGCTTACGGGAAACATCACCACCGTAACATTTGGCGGTAACATTTTTGCGCAAGGCTTTCACATTAGAACGAGCGATAATATTGCCGCCGATGGCTGCCTGAATTGCTACATCAAACATTTGACGTTGAATCACCTCGCGCATTCTCTCTACCAATACTCGACCTCGTGACTGAGAAAAATCTTTGTGTACGATAATAGAGAGTGCATCAACGGGTTCACCATTGATTAAAATATCTACTTTAACTAAAGGAGCGGGTTCAAAATGATCAAGCTCATAATCAAAAGAAGCATAACCACGACTAACTGATTTGAGTCGATCAAAGAAATCCAGAACCACCTCACTCAGTGGCAAGTGATAATCAAGTGTTACCTGATTACCTAAATACTTCATTTCACGCTGAATACCACGCTTTTCTATGCACAAGGAAATAACATTTCCTACATACTCTTGGGGCACCATTATTGTGCCACGAATAATGGGCTCACGTATTTCTTCAATATAATTCACTGCGGGTAACTCAGCAGGATTATGAATATTAATCGTTTCGCCTTTCGTCGTTTCTACTTCATAAACCACCGAAGGAGCTGTCGTAATTAAATCCAGATCATATTCACGTTCAAGACGCTCTTGAACAATCTCCATATGTAACATACCGAGAAAACCAAGGCGAAAACCAAAACCAAGGGCTTGTGATGTTTCTGGCTCATAGTTCAGTGACGCATCATTTAAATGGAGTTTATCTAAGGCATCTCGTAAATTTTCATAGTCATCTGCACTTACTGGGAACATACCTGCAAAGACACGAGGCTGAATTTCTTTAAAACCTTCTAACGGTTTTTCAGCAGGGTTTTTGACCGTAGTAAAGGTATCTCCTACTTTTGCTGCTTCAATATCCTTAATTCCAGCAATAACGTACCCGACTTCACCCGCAACCAACTCATTTCTCTCAACACGTTTGGGGGTAAATATCCCTACGTTATCTACCTGATACTCTGCCTTGGTAGACATGGGCATCACTTTAGATTTTTTACCTATTTTACCGTCAATGACTCTTACCAATGAAACTACACCAAGATAATTATCAAACCAAGAGTCAATAATTAATGCCTTGAGTGGCGCATCTATATCTCCTTGAGGAGGAGGAATACGTTCTACCAGCTGCTCTAAAAGATCTTCTATTCCAACTCCGGTTTTACCACTGACATGAATGGCATCCGTTGCATCTATACCGATAATCTCTTCAATTTCTTGAGAAACACGAAATACATCTGCCGCAGGTAAGTCAATTTTATTTAAAACAGGAACAACTTCTAAATCAAGATCAATTGCGGTATAGCAGTTTGCAACACTTTGGGCTTCAACACCCTGAGAGGCATCAACGACTAGCAAAGCACCTTCACAAGCAGACAGTGAACGAGAAACCTCATAAGAGAAGTCCACATGACCAGGTGTATCAATAAAATTCAAATGGTATGTTTCCCCATTTTTAGACTTAAAGTCTAAAGAAACACTTTGTGCTTTTATTGTAATGCCGCGTTCCCGCTCGATATCCATCGAATCAAGAACTTGATTATCCATTTCGCGCTCAGTCAACCCCTCACATACTTGAATAAAGCGGTCTGAGATAGTTGATTTGCCATGGTCTATGTGTGCAATTATAGAAAAATTGCGAATATTTTGATTTGCTAAAGCCATTATGTATTCTTTGCTAGTGCTTGTCTTACGGCAATTTCATCAAAAAAATGATAAAAAATCACCTCATCTTGGTAGGTTACCACTGGGATATCCGCTGTGTACTGCTTACGCATTTGTTCAGTCACCTGCGGATCATGATCCAGATCAATTTGCTTAATCTCATACTTCAACTCTTGCTGAAGATCAGTTAACGAATCTATCACCTCTTCACACAAGTGACAGCCATCGCGATAATACACTATTAATTCTTTAGAGAGTATGGACATTTTTATTTTAGCAATACGCCTAAGGCATATTTAACATTCAGTTTTAGTTATTATTTCAGTATGTAAAGACCTTTGCACAAAAATCTCATGTAATACGCTTATTTTTCTATCTTAATGGCCAAAAATCTGGATGAGTCGGACCTTAACACTAACAAAGCATAGATTTTACCCACTTCAAGATTCTTGGTTAATTCAGAAAAATTATCAAGATTATCTATATCCTTACCATTAAACATTAATAAGATATCACCTTGTTCCACCCCCCCACTTTTAGCCGGATTTTCAAGAACACGCTTAACAATTACGCCATTATCAATATCAAGGTTTTTTTTAGTAGCATCATTTATATTGGCTAACTCCATCCCCATGATATTATCCACTTTTTTAGATTTTTTTTCTTTTTTAACCGCTACTTTTTCTTCATCATCAGAAGGTAATTCTAACAACTGCAGTATCAAGGTCTCAGTCTTACCTCCTCTTCTAACAACTATTTCAACATCCTTATTAAGCTCTGTTTCCCCAACAACCACAGGCAAAGCTGATGCATTTTTTATTTTATGACCATTAAATTCCAATACAATATCACCCTGTTTAAGCACCCCCATTGCAGGACCTTCTTTTATTACCTCTACAATTAAAGCACCTCTTGGACTATCCAAACCAAAAGACAAGGCCAATTCACGGGTAACTTCTTGAATATACACCCCCAACCAACCTCGAGAAACCTTTCCTTTTTCCTTGAGTTGCTCAATAACACGCTTTGCAACATCTACAGGGATAGCGAAAGAGACCCCCATAAAACCACCCGTCCGACTGAATATTTGCGAGTTAATTCCTACAACTTCTCCCTTTAAGTTAAATAGTGGCCCACCAGAATTACCTGGATTGATAGCGACATCTGTTTGAATAAAGGGGACATAATTCTCGGAAGGCAAGCTTCTTCCTTTAGCACTAACAATTCCAGCAGTAACACTGTGATCAAAACCAAATGGAGAGCCGATAGCAATCACCCACTCCCCCACTTTTAAGTCATCAGAACTGCCTGTCTCAAGGGCTGGCAAGTTTTCTGCTTCAACCTTAAGCAAGGCTACATCGCTTCGCTCATCGCTTCCGATCAATTTTGCCGAAAGTTCTCTACGATCATTAAGCTTAACAATAATCTCATCTGCTTCGGCTATGACATGATAGTTTGTAACAACATAACCATCTTGAGAAATAATAAAACCAGAACCTAAAGAGCTCGTATCACTACCGCCGGGAAAGCCTCCTCCCTCATTTTTATCAAGAAAATGCTTCATTAACTCATCGAGTGCTTCATTTCTTTCCCCTTGACCAAAGAGATTCTGAGAAAATTTCTTATTAGATTTAGGACTTTTCTTAGTACTTATATTCACTACCGCAGCACTATGCTTTTCAACTAATTTCGTAAAATCAGGAAGTTCCGCATACAACGGAAACATAAGCATTAACAAACTTATAGTTATGAAAGGCGTTATTATTTTTATTAATTTTATCATTTTATGAGTCTCTTTGATTTTCTTGGTTAGTTAAGAACAAGAAAATACTGCTATAAGTAGGGGGGTGCATTTAACAACGAATTAGCATGCTTCATGTCACCATTTTTAAGGTTATTCGATTATATTTCCAGAGACATTATGAACTGGAAGGGTTTATTGCTATTACTTTTTTAAGTAACTTTGGCTCAAACTGCTCAGCAAGCCTTTTATTCGACAGGGTATGTTTAACGAAAAACAAACTCAGAATAAAACCTGACATGCCTAATAATATACTAACGCCTTCACCGAATATTAGTTTCCCTATGACAGCAAAAAAAACAAGACTCAATAATGGCAATATGTAAATCAACAATGTTCCAAGAACCAGCTTCTCTGTTTTTAACTCCACGATGACTCGATCTCCTTTTTTAAGGCTCAAGGTATTGACGACTTTGAGCGACCTATTTATCGTACTAGGGGAAAAAGAAAAACTAGAACAAGCAGATTGAGACGAGCAGCTATCACACGCCACATTCTTGGTACTAAGATAGACAAAGCCATTTTCAACATTATCTACTATGGCTTCTTCTTGTATAAATTCCATAGAATAATAACTAACTAAGGGTTTTTCTTATGTAAGTTTTTCACCAGATTTTTTAGTGTTACTTCCGGCACTTCACCCACAGCAGTAATCCTATGCATACCCTTCTGCTGAGTAACAATATTTAGTGCACCAGAATTAATTTTGACCGCATCCATAGGAACCTTATCTGCGTACGGCGTCACAAATACAGAGACCGTGCTCAAACCATCTGATAATACATAATGTTTTGTATCACCCTTATTATTTTCTTCTTTCAAATGTGGTGCCTGTTTAATTTCATACCCCATTGGTACACTTTCAATAAACCAGCCATCATCAAGTGATTTATGATTAATCTGCCTTAATACCTTTTTAGAAGTATGATTAGACGGAGCACCCCCCATTGTTTGAATAGGATCCACGGTCGTGACAGATTGATCCAATATTGCCGTAGTTTCCCCCGTACTGGCACTTAATGCCTGTAAAGTACAATCACCCTCAGCACATATCAAATGATTTTCAGATACCTCATCCTCTGGCATACTAATTTCAATATTGGTAAACATAAACTGCTCAACAGGCTTATGAGATTTTCCTACCAACATATAATCAAGCAACATCCCTGATACGGTATCAATACAATATTTTTGTAAATAGCGTTGCCGATCTTTTGGTCGTGCAGTGATAATCCTACAAGGAATATTTGCTACACGATTTTCCCTTCCCATATCAAAAGAATATACTTTTTCCATTTCAGGACGAATACGAGGAATGGAAGATAACGAAAACCCTTTCAGCTCTCGAGACACTTCACTTCCTGCCTCATTTAATCTTACAACATGCTCGCCTTCTACACCGTTAACAACAGAGTGATTAATCTGGAGTGTTGATAATGTACTTCCCTGAAGATAAGCCAGCGTGCCCTTGTAGTTCAACTCATGAAGTGCCTGATTCATTTTATTTAACAACGCCACAGCAGCTTTATCTGCTAATGCCAGTGTTGGTAAAAACATTGAAATAAGTATTAGGTAGGAAAAGGATTTAACCACTGTATTTTTCTTTATTACTAAATTGGATGCCATCATTATTATTGATTATCAGTGTATGCAATAACTCTAACAGAAGGAACAAATACTGCAGTAGATGCATATTGCATATGAGAGTCCACATAACGCTTTAATAAAGAACGTGTCTGAGTATCTGCTTGCACGTACTCTTGAGTTCCCCCTCTCGTTGCATTTTTAGCAGATACATCATCTGCCCCTATCTTTTCAGGTGCTGTAGAAACTAAAGTCGATGCTGGGACTCGCGTCGCTGCGACCATTTCACTTTCACTCAAGTGATCCCTTTGTGCAATCATTGCTTTACTATTTGAACCGTTGGCTGCCACCATAGATTCACTTAACAATCCTGATTGCTGAAAGTTCTGAAAACCCAACACTGCAACCGCCGCAACTGAGGCTGCCAATGCAAATCCTCCCATTGGCTTTAGCCATGACGGAGAATGTGTTGCTTGAGTTTGAGTATTATCAGCCCGCTTAAGCTGAACCTCGTTATATTGTTCCTCTTCTTCAATTCGAGCATGAATATTGACAAGGAAATTAGAATCCCGATTCAATACAGGCGTATCCATACTGCTACTAGATCGCATAGCTTCACCGATTAGCGCATAAGTCGATAACTTATTACACAATGAATCACTTGATTTTAATTCATCCAAAACACGCCTTTGCTCAAATTCACCTGCTTCACCATCAAGCAAGGCAGACAGGTATTCAGGCATTGAGGTTGAGGTATTACTATTTTCCATTTGTCACTTCCATAAGATTCACGTACGTAGACAAGAATTTATTCACTTAGTTCGCTTATATTGTAAAATACTGAGACTTAAAATCTGCTGAATTAGACCTAAAAGCTAATTCACTCCAGCCAATTACATCCTATTAAATATTACCGATAAGAGGCGCTAACTCACTCTCTATAGATTCACGCGCTCTAAATATCCGGGACCTTACTGTGCCTATCGGACAATCCATTGCTTCTGAGATTTCCTCATAGCTCAAACCTTCCAACTCCCTTAATGTAATAGCAATACGTAAATCATCAGGCAGAGTTTCTATCGCCTTATTTAAGGTATTTTTGATTTCATCGGTCATTATTTGATTTTCAGGAGTACCGATATCCCTTAGCTTTCCGCCACCGTCGTATTGTTCTGCTTCTTGTGCATCAATATCATCATCTGGCATACGACGACTTTTAGAGACCAAGTAGTTCTTCGCAGTATTGATGGATATTCTGTATAGCCACGTGTAAAAAGCACTATCACCTCGAAAGTTTTTTAAACCTTTATAAGCTTTAATAAATGATTCCTGAGAAACATCCATAGCAATATGAGGGTCGTGCACATATCGGGTAACAAGATTGATAACTTTCTGCTGATATTTTAAAACCAACACATCAAAAGCCATCTTGTCCCCTGACTGCACTCTTCTCACTAATTCTAAATCTGTTTGATTCGCGCCCATTAGGGAGCTCTCCTATAAGGCGCTGCTAACAAGATAAGCAGAATCACTCGGTCTATTTTTTGCAAAGATGCCTTCACTTCTAAGTTATTAATCAAGTCTATAATAATCTAATCTGTATACATAAGAAACACATCAGACATTCTATCATATAAGCAAACCTGAATAAGCAAAATGAAAGGCATTTTTGTAAATAGTTGTTCTTGAATGACAATTTGAGTACTACAATAAAAGCAATGTATTAATTACCCTGAATGTAGAGTTTATATATGTACGATGTTTTAATTATAGGTAGTGGGGCTTCTGGCTTAACACTCGCCCTAAGTCTTCCTGAATCAATGAATATCGCTATTTTAAGCAAAGAAGTGCTTACCGAAGGTAGCACCTTTTATGCGCAAGGTGGCATATCAGCCGTATTGGATAAAAATGACTCTTTCGATTCACATATTGCAGACACTCTGGATTCAGGCGCAGGACTTTGTGTTGAGTCGGTAGTTCGCCATGTCGTGGAACAAGGCCCTGAATCAATCAACTGGTTATTAAAAGCTGGGGTTCCATTTACCCGTGAAGATAACAAGACAAATGGTGCAGAAAGCCTGCATTTAACCCGTGAAGGAGGTCATTCCAATCGACGCGTTGCTCACGCTGCCGATGCAAGTGGTCGCGCCATAGAAACCACACTGGTTTCTATGCTTCGTTCCCGAAAAAATATCAGCATCTTTGAACATCACATTGCAATCGATTTAATCACGTCAAGAAAACTACATCACAAAAGTAGAATAAACCAATCCGTTGGTGCCTATGTTTTAGATACAAAAGATGAAAAAGTCATAACATTTAAATCCCGATATACCGTACTTGCTACAGGTGGTGCGAGTAAAGTATACCTCTATACCAGCAATCCAGATGGTGCAAGTGGCGACGGTATTGCAATGGGTTGGCGTGCAGGTTGCCGTGTTGCCAATATGGAATTCATGCAGTTTCACCCAACCTGCTTATATCACCCCCATGCAAAATCAAACCTGATTACAGAAGCGGTTCGTGGTGAAGGTGGACGATTACTTTTACCGAATGGCTCACGTTTTATGGATAAATTTGACTCTAGAGCCGAGCTCGCACCAAGAGACATAGTAGCCAGAACCATTGACCATGAAATGAAACGGTTAGGTATTGATTCTGTATTTCTAGACATCAGCCACAAATCCAAAGATTTCATTATGGAGCACTTTCCTAATGTTTATGCCATGTGCCAAAAATTTGGTTATGACATGAGCAAAGACCCAGTACCTGTTGTGCCCGCTGCACATTATACTTGCGGAGGTTTGATGGTGGATAAGTTTGGCCATACCGATATTGAGAACTTATATGCTATTGGTGAAACAACATTTACAGGCCTACATGGTGCAAACCGTATGGCAAGTAACTCATTATTAGAATGTATCGTATATGGTCAATCCTCGGCAGAGGATATTGCCCGACGCTTTAGTTCAAATAACAATCAATTTGACGATTTACCTATTCCTGACTGGGATGAAAGTCGCGTAACAGATTCTGATGAGCGCGTGGTCATCAATCATAATTGGGATGAAATCAGACGATTTATGTGGGACTACGTTGGCATTGTGCGTACAAGCAAACGCTTAAAACGCGCAAGAAACCGCATAGAGCTATTATTAGAAGAAATTAATGAGTATTACTCAAACTTCCGTGTTACCAGCGACTTAATCGAATTAAGAAATCTTGCAGAAGTTTCAAGACTTATTATTTGTTCTGCACAACAAAGAAGCGAAAGCCGTGGGCTGCATTATAACTTAGACTTCCCAGATTTAGATCCAAAACTCAATCAAGTTAACAGTATATTGGATCCAATAAGAATGCGCCGATAAAAATCAGCTGACTTAAAAAATACTACACCCCCCTACTTTGAGGGGGTTTTTAGCTCGATAAAATCAATAACGTACCTTAAACACTTCCCAGAAGTACATCACCAGAATATCCCTGATTCTCAAGAATACGACGCAAACGTCTAAGTGCTTCCATTTGTATCTGGCGGACGCGCTCTCTCGTTAACCCAAGCTCCTCACCAACTTGTGCCAAGGTTGAATTATCATGACCGTGTAACCCAAAGCGTCTAACAATCACTTCCTGCTGCTTAGGGTCTAGCTGTGTTAACCAGCTTTCAACAGAACTACATACGGCCTCATCATTAATCGAATCAGAAGGTTCTTGTTGAGACTCTTCTGAAACAAAATCAACCAACGGGTTATTGCCTTCTTTACCAATATTGACATCCAGTGAACCCACACGCTCTCCATAGTGCAAAAGCTTTTGAAGCTTTTCTGCAGGCTTACCCAACGCCTCTGCGACCTCAGCAACAGTAGGCTCTTCACCCGTTTGCTGTGTCAGCTGCTGAAATTTTCGGTGATATTGATTAATTTCTTTATTAATGTGGATAGGAAGTCGAATAGTACGAGATTGATTCATCAGCGCACGTTCTATATTTTGTCGTATCCACCATGTTGCATAAGTAGAAAAACGGAAACCGCGCTCAGGATCAAATTTCTCAACCGCATGGATCAAACCTAGGTTACCTTCCTCAATTAAATCAGGCAATGGTAAACCCCGATTCATATAACGACGGGATATTTTTACCACTAAGCGCAAATTACAAACAATCATTTTTTTTCGGCCTAGCGCATCACCCTCTCTTGCCAAACGACCATACTTCACTTCTTCATCTGGTGTCAGCAAGGGGGAAAATTCAATCTCTTTCAAATACAACTGCATTGCATCAAGTTCTTTTTTTAGAACCCTAGCCTTTGGTTTTACAGTAGATAAATCATCTAGTGATTCATCTACAACTTCTTTTTTATTTATTTTTTGCTTTTTTTCCTCAATAAGGCTAGCTGTCTCGTCACTGGCCTCCTGCGATTGATAGGTTTTAGTTTTTTTTGTAAAGACACGTTTAGAAGGAACATCAGGGGTCGAATGTCCAGTTTGCATATATCACACTCCAATCCTTTGGTGAAAAAATAATGTAGAAAATAACACAAACACATTATTTAATTACCGGGGTAATAGTATTGCTACCATACAAAACCCAAATTATCATCAAATAGACAGTAGTCTAAGTAAGGGAAATAATAATTCAGCTCTATTTTTCTCGCTATTTCATCAGCTTAAGGCTCTAAGTTGCGTAGTAGCCAGTCGAAGATAACACAATAATTAGTATTAATTCTACCCTTTTGGATACATAAGCCCCCAGTATTAAAAACCCAATAGGCTATTTTTATTAATAATTGAGCGAATCAAATCTTCCATTAACTCAGCTTATTAAATAACAATCATTAATGAGACCTTTGCACGAAGAGATCTCATATAACTATAATGCAGCCGTGTACAAATAGATTTTCACTTGAGGGAGATAACTCGACTATAATTCTCTCAGACGTTTTTTCCTTATAATTCCCTCAACCCAAAATTTAGTTAGAGAAAATCAATACATGATAAAAATACTCACATTGTCGTTTAAAAGCATCATCACTTGTTTATTATTTTTGACATTAAGCTTAACCGCCAATGCCTTTCCCAAGAACAGTTTAAAACCTGGTGGTGTCGCTGTATTGAGTATTACCCCATCACAAAAACCAAAACCCCTTGTGCATTATAAAACCAAACCCGTTGCACTGGTTAAAGGGCAACAAAATTGGCTCGCTGTTATAGGCATATCACTAAATGCAAAACCTGGACAACATAAAATACACATCACAGAATCATCAGGTAAAAAAAGTGTAAAATACTTTAGAGTTAAGCCTCATCACTATAAAACACAGTATTTAACCATCAAAAATAAAAATAAGGTTAATCCAAACAATAAATCCATGAAAAGAATTGAACGCGAGTTTTTAATGAAGAAAAAGCTCAAAGCGACGTTCTCAAACTCTCCCCCTAAACTTAATTTTATTCGACCAACAACAGGAAGAGACAGTGGCAGGTATGGTTTACGCCGTATCTTAAATAAACAAAAAAGAAACCCACACAGTGGTATGGACATTGCCGCCCCTCAAGGAAGACCTGTTAAAGCCACAGAATCTGGTACTGTAATCTGGGTTGGCAACCTCTTTTTCTCTGGAAATACAATCTATATCGATCATGGCAATGGCGTATTAAGCCTTTATGCACACCTTAGTAAAATAACTGTAAACAAAGGCCAGCAGGTAAAACGAGGCGATATAATCGGTAATGTGGGTAAAACAGGGCGTGTTACAGGTGCTCATTTACACTGGAGTGTTTTCCTGAATGGGAATGCTGTAGATCCTGCATTATTCATCACAAAAGAATAAAACCTTGCATTTCTTGCTAATAAAAATAAACATATAACCCTTTGATAAATAAAGATATTTTCAAATTATCTGCTTTTAATTGACAATTTTAAATTTCATTCAGCTTCGATTCAGCCTCCCCAGAGTAATCTATACCCAACTTCAGCAGAAAGTCACTTTTCAAAGGGGTTTGTGGTGTGACTTTTGTTGATAGGGGAAACCTAGACTCCTAAAAATAATAAATAATGGCTTGTACTAAGATACATCCAAATTAAGGAATCCTCTTTCAACCGCTGAATATAAGTCACCGTTCCGAAAATCGGCAAAACATTGGGGAGCTGATTAACAGGGCTAACACGATGACGGTTATTAGTCTTACGGGGGTATCGCTAATAACCAAAAAAAAGCGAGCTTCAGCTCGCTTTTTTTTATTCTGAACTTTGTTGTCGTTTAATTAACACCATCAATTAACACATCATCATTAATAGAGATAAATATCCTTCAGTGCTAGCAAACAATGACTCGGGCAGCCCTTGTCTACTTTCCTTTTAGTTGATTAACCTTTTTACCTTTACGTGGCTTATAACGCGGTGTAGTCCAACCAAAGAGCAATGCAGCAGACCTTAAACTAAAAGCCAAAAATACCGCAACAGTAGCGGATATACTTTGTGATATACCCATATCGATTAGAAAGACAAAACTTGAGGCCCCCAATAAGGCGGCACTAATGTAAATTTCATCACTTAGCAGTACCGACTTTTCCCCCGAGATTACATCACGAAAAATTCCCCCAAAGGTGGCGGTGGAAATACCCATGACGATTGCAATATAAGGTGAGATTCCATAGCCCAGCCCTATCTTTGCGCCCATCACACAATAAGCCGCCATACCCATTGCATCTAGCCATAGGAGCAAACGATAACGAGATTCAACAAGGTGTGCAGTAAAAAAAACAAGAACAGCAACGATAACACAAACCCCGATAAATAGAGGTTCTTTAATCCAGAAAACAGGTAATTTCCCCAGTAACAAGTCACGTATTGTGCCACCACCGATTCCTGTAATGGCTGCAAGAAAAACAAAACCAACGATATCCAAACGGATACGTGAAGCAGCCAAAGCGCCTGTGGCGGCAAAAACGGCAACACCAGCATAATCTAATAGATGTAAATTAATCATAGAGCAACATCGTCGCTAAGTATCTGAGACCTTTCTTTGCACGAAACGTATGGCGAGAGAAAAATAAACGTAATTTTTAGGAAAAAACTGGAAAATTCAAGCCATTCTTATTCGTCATGCCTCTTCGTATAAAGGTCTCTATCTATAATATGAAATGTTACCACCCCCCTACTTATAGACCATTTTTAATAAAGCCTCTAAAGCCAGGAAGGAGGTGTTTTGCAAAGCCTTCATTAAATTTGTACAGAAATCATCAAACAAGCGAACACCTCAAACAATAAAATTGAGCGATAAAACAGGGATTAAATTTTTAACTACACATTAAAACGGAAATGCACAACATCCCCTTCTTTCATAATATAGTCTTTACCCTCTAAACGCCATTTACCTGCATCTTTAGCACCTGCCTCACCTTTACACGCGATATAGTCATCATAAGCGACCACTTCTGCACGAATAAAGCCACGCTCAAAATCGGTATGAATGCGACCTGCGGCATTAGGTGCCGTTGCCCCTTGCTTAACAGTCCATGCACGCACTTCTTTTACACCCGCGGTGAAGAATGTTTGTAAATGTAATAGCTGATAGCCAGCATTGATAACACGATTTAGCCCCGGCTCTTCCAAACCAAGATCATCCAAAAACATAGCTAATTCTTCTTCATCCAGCGAAGACATTTCTGCTTCCATTTCGGCACTTACCGCAACAACTTCTGCATTTTCTTTTGCTGCAATATCTTTAACCGCATCAAGATACGGATTATTTTCAAAGCCATCTTCTGCAACATTCGCTACAAAAAGTATCGGCTTAATAGTAATCAACTGATATTCCTTAATGAGTAGTTTTTCATCATCACTCAAGTCTGCTGAACGTGCCGAATGTCCTTCCGCTAAACGCGCATGAATTTTTTCAAAAACAGCAAGTTGTGCCTTAGCATCTTTATTACCTGATTTAGCATTTTTTGTCGCACGATGAATGGCTTTTTCAATCACATCTAAATCGGCCAATGCTAATTCGGTATTAATGGTTTCAATATCTGAAACAGGGTCAATTTTACCATCGACGTGCACCACATCATCATTGTCAAAACAACGCACAACCTGTGCAATGGCATCTGTTTCACGGATATGCGATAAGAATTTATTACCTAAACCTTCGCCCGATGCAGCGCCCTCAACCAAGCCGGCAATATCCACAAACTCCATCGTGGTTGGTAATACTCTTTCAGGCTGTACAATTTCAGCAAGTGCATCCAAACGTGGATCAGGAACCGGAACAATGCCTACATTTGGCTCAATCGTACAGAAGGGATAATTTTCAGCAGCGATACCTGCTTTTGTTAATGCATTAAATAATGTTGATTTGCCGACATTGGGAAGACCGACGATGCCACATTTAAAACCCATGATAAATCCTCAAATATTCCACTTAGAAAAAAGACGCTATAAGTGGGGGGGTGTGTTTTAGTGTTTAGTGCTTTGTATTTGTATGATTGAATCTGTCTAACTTAGTCTGTGTGCAGGATATTCATGGCTTTTTGATTATCACCTTGAATAATTTGCTCCATAACGTTTAATGCACGATCAATCGCATTCTGAATAGCTATTTCATCATTTTGGCTAGGTCTTGAAAGTACATAATCAGCGACCTTTTTGCTATCACCTGGATGACCAATACCAAAACGCAAACGTGCATAATCTTTGCCTATTTGCGCGTGCAAATCTCTCAAACCATTATGACCACCGTGGCCACCAGAGTATTTGAGGCGTACAGTCCCCACAGGTAAGTCTAACTCATCATAAGCGACCAACACCTGTTTTACATTGATCTTATAGAAAGAAGATATTTGATGCGCTGATAAACCACTACGATTCATAAATGTCGTTGGTTTTAGCAACCAAACCTGATGACCATGAATAGTAGCCTTCGCCACCTCAGCAGAGAATTTACTCTCTGTTTTAAAGCGAGCACCGTACTCATTTGCTAAAGCATCAATAAACCAAAACCCGGCATTATGCCGGGTTTTAGAATACTTCTCACCTGGATTTCCCAAGCCAATAATCAGTGTAATTGCTTGATCAGGCATAGTGAATTCATGCTTAAATTAATTAAGCATCATCTCCTTCAGCAGCATCATCACCAGCAACTTCAGTTTCAGGAGACTCAGGTGCCTCATCTGAAACTGCTTCAGCCGCTCTTGGCGCATGAATACTCACCACAAGATGGTCATGGTCTTCACCATGAGAAAGCTCTGTAGAAGTCACACCTTCAGGGAATTTAATGTCAGATAAGTGTAAAGATTCACCCAATTTAAGATCAGCAAGATCCACTTCAATAAACTCAGGCAAATTGCCTGGCAAACAAATCACTTCCACATCAGAAAGGTTACGCGCAATCATACCGCCTTCCATTTTAACACCGTGCGCTGTATCTTCGTTAACAAAATGCAATGGAAGCACAACAGTCATCTCAACATCATCTCTTACACGCTGTAAATCAACATGCAGAATAAATGGTTTTGCTGGGTGACGCTGTAAATCACGCAAAAATACTTTTTGCTTTTTGCCTTCTAGTGTTAAATCAATAATTCCTGCGTAAAAACTTTCTTCTTGAAGGTTACGCATCAATTGACTTTCATTTAACGTTAAAGACCATGCAGGGCGACCTGCTCCGTATAATACTGCTGGAATTTTGTGTGCACGACGTAGGCGGCGGCTCGCACCTTTACCTAAGTCTTCACGCATTTCCGCAGTCAACTCATATTTAGTTGCCATTTTTACTACTCCAAATTGTGGATAGTTACTGTTAATAAGTAAACAATCCATAAACAAAAAAGCAAAACTCGCGACCAAGTTTTGCAGCATTTTGTTGAATCAGTATTTACTTATAGCAATCCTGACCCAACGAATTTTTTAAGACTAATCGTCCACCACATGTGCGAATAAATCACTCACGGATTCATCGTAATGAATACGAGAAATAGTATCTGCAATAATATCCGCAACAGAAAGCTGACGAATTTTAGCACAGTTTTTCCCTTCTTCACTCAATGGAATGGAATTTGTGATAACTATTTCATCTAACTGGGAGTTATTGAAGTTATCAATCGCTGGGCCTGAAAACACAGGATGTGTGGCATAAGCAATAACAGCTTTTGCACCATGTTCTTTAAGTGCTTCAGCGGCATGACATAAAGTACCACCTGTATCTACCAAGTCATCAATCAATACACAGGTTTTACCTTCAACATCACCAATAATATGCATTACAGCAGATACATTAGGTTCTGGTCGACGCTTATCAATGATTGCTAAACCAATATCCTCACCAAGACTCTTGGTCATGGCTCTCGCTCTTACCACGCCACCTACATCTGGTGATACGACGACAAGATCTTCATAATTTTTCTCTACAATATCTCTTAATAACACAGCAGAAGCATAGATATTATCAACGGGCAGATCGAAGAATCCTTGTATTTGATCCGAGTGTAAATCCACAGTTAAGACACGATCCACACGACTGGTAGAAAGCATATCCGCAACTAGTTTTGCTGAGATAGGCACTCGTCTTGAGCGCACACGACGATCTTGTCGTGCATAGCCGAAATAAGGGATAACTGCGGTAATACGACCTGCTGAGGCACGATACAATGCATCTACCATAATCAGTAGTTCCATTAAATTATCGTTTGTTGGGGCACATGTCGGCTGAAGAACAAAAACATCTCGACCACGAACATTTTCTAGAATTTCAACATGCGCCTCACCATCACTGAATTGTGTGACTGTCGAATTACCTAGTTTGATATCTAATAGTTCTGAGACTTCTCGAGCAAGATCAAGATTCGCATTACCAGAAAAAATCATTATCGTATCTGATTCTGACATGAACGATCTCTTTTGAAATAATAAAAAAGGAATCAACACATTGCCATATTTCAAAAAGTAAAAAGAAATACGGCAATGTACCGATAAAATATGGCTGGGGCGGTAGGACTCGAACCTACGCATGCTGAGATCAAAACCCAGAGCCTTACCACTTGGCGACGCCCCAATATTTACGAACATTTACTGCTACGCTACTGCTTCTGTAACGCTGCTATTGCTTTATGCAATGGCGAACGATTAACACCTTTTGCGACAAAGCCTTGCCAATTATTTGACGACTTTGCTAAGGCTTCAAGTACCTGATACGCTTCATTTTTACTGTTAAATCTAGCAAAAACACAGCTTCCTGTTCCTGTTAACCGTGCTTCTGAATAAGAAGATAACCATTCTAACGCATTGGCTATTTTTGGGTACTTCTTTTTTACAACTGATTCAAAAACATTCAACTGGTTTTCAAATACTGCGTCATTCAGAAAGCGCGCTATTGTGAGGGTATCGCAATCCCGTGTCAATCCCTGATCTGCAAAAATTTCTGCCGTTGATACAGAGATGTCAGGTCGAATCACTAAAAACCATGATTCTGGTAACTTTATAGGGGTTAATTTTTCACCAATTCCTTCTCCCCATGCTGAATTTCCATGTATAAATACAGGCACATCTGCACCTAGTTTCAGCCCTAACTGAGCAAGCTTTTGATCTGTTAAACCACACGCCCAAAGTATGTTTAAGCCATGTAATACGGTGGCTGCGTTGGAACTCCCCCCTCCTATTCCACCACCAATAGGCAGTTTTTTATGTAACGTAATATCAACACCTAAATCAGAATTCCCATAGGGTTGAATTAATTTTGCCGCTTTTACACACAAGTCAGACTCAAAAGGAATCTTATTCAAAGTATTAAAATTTTTGTTTGATTGATTACGTGTTATTTTCCCATCCCGACGCACGTCTAATGTTATTTCATCAGAATAATCGAGTAATTGAAAAACTGTCTGCAACAAATGATAACCATCTTCACGTTGCCCCGTGATATGGAGAAATAAATTAAGCTTTGCAGGTGCCGGTAAGGTTAATGTCGTGATCATTAAACTGTTTTAAACACCCTGCCACTGCTTGGCAATTAATTTTATATAGAGTTTGTCTTTACCACGTGTGAGCACTATTTTTCTTGGCATTGCCTGTGTGGTATTACTCAAATAGTTTCGGTAGCTAATTTTCCAGCCTGCCTGATATAACGTTTGTGGACGCCCTAAATTATCAAGAATTAATTGATCTACCTTATATTTGGGTGATATCACTCCTCTCACCCAATACTGTATTCCCTTCACTGGAATTCTAATACCCGACTGATTTAGCAATAAACGTTCTTCATCAACATCTCGGTAAGTTCTGCCATCATCAGAGAGTAAAGTCACCCCCCCACTTTGGCGGTTTAATTTTGCAACTAAAGCACCTGTTAATGGATGAGTTATCTGCATAGTGTATCTATTTCCTGGCTGTTGCGCCCAACCTAGACCAAAAATATAATTTTCATCTCCATAGCGTAATGATATTTTGCTCTTTAGATTCCAGCTTTGTTGATGAGTGAGATAGGCTTGACGTTGTTTCCAAGCTGATTGCTTTACATTAGGGTTGACCACTGATGTTGCTGGTGGCCGTGTGCCGTATTGTGAGCAACCACCCAATAGCAACAGACTGGCAACTAAAAAAACAGACAGCTTTAAGTAAGACACTATCCTTATTGACATTACATTATCCTCTGAAAAATCATATTATTACAAAACATTATTATACACTACGCTAAATCATAATAAGCCACGATAATGTCAAGGATAGTATCAATTTAGATATCGTTAGGAAACCTCTGATTACTCAGCTTACTCCCAGCCTGAGCGTTATCGCTATCAGTTGTATAAAAGATGCTTTACTTCATGCAACGCATTGTTATCAGGAAACTTTTCACTCATCTCTTGATAGACACGTAATGCCTCTAGCCGTTTACCATTCTCAGTCAATACATTAATCAAATGACTCGCAACCTTTGGTTTTTTCGTTAATTTAAAAGCTTGCCTCAAATATTTTTCAGCCACCATGAAGTTTCCATTTTTAAAATGGGCAAAACCCAAACTATCCAGAATAACTGGATCATGCGGTTTAAGTTGATATGCTTTGCTAATATAGTTTTTTGCCTCGCTAAGACGTTGTGTATTGACTAATAACATAGAACCCAACGCATTCAAGGCATCTGCATCATTTTTTCTCATAGAAAGCACATGATTAAAATCATTTTCTGCAGATTCCAGCTTTCTCATTCTCTCATGTAGCAACCCTCGGTAATAATAGTATCGAGGATTCTTAGGGGATAGCTTTACTGCCTGATTATAATAAGCCAATGCCTGAGAATAATGTTTAATACCAAACAAATGATCCGCGTGTAACTTTAACCAATAAGCTTTATCGGTTGATTTAGTAACAACGCTTTGCTTTTTCTCAAAGTAATGCGTAACACTCGCATTACCTTTTATTTTTCTCATTATATAAATGACTTTTTGATGTGCATTTTTTAGAAAAGACCCACCGTTGACTTTTTCATAGTACTTTAGTGCTTTTTCTAAATTTCCTCTAGCCTGTGACAACTCTCCTGAAAAGTAGTCTGCATCATCAATATAACTTTTTGCTAAACGTAATTTATGAATACTTTTTTCTGCATTAGAAAATTTACCCTGATCTATTTGTAAGGCGATGAGAGACTTCAACAAGTCATTATTTTGTTCATGTTTTACAATCAACTTCTCTAAAATGGGTAATGCTTTTTCCTTTTGTTTTTGCAAGACAAACAATCGAATCAACTCAAGTCGACTGCTATCGCTTACCTTCGGACTCTCTTGAATCAACATGAGCGTATGAATCGCTTCTTCATTTTTATTCAGTTTATGCAATGCTTTCGCTTTCATCGACATAGCATCCACCCAATTTTGTGGGTCAATATGTTTAAGACGTTGTAGTTCAATAGCCTGCAATTCAATCATGACAGCTTTATAATTTTTTGCTTTTAAAGCAAGATTTGCCGCGATAAGTTTTTGCTGACGATAGAACATTTTGCTCTCATGCTGTTTTATATATTCAGCAAAGACACGATAAGCTTTTTCTCGATGGGTTTCAGCGGCCAATATTGCCCCGATAAAAACAAGCTCCTGACTGACTTTAAATGTGTCAACAGATGCAGCATTTGCTAATGATGTGTGTTGAGAGTTTTCTTTTTGCTTGGGTGATAGACGGTCTTCATCCTTTGCTGAGGTTTCACTCACTAATGTATGAATGGCGTGAAACTGCTCGGATGATAGTTTTATCTTATTATTTCTTAGATAAAGTAACGCTAAATATTGTCTTGATTCAAGATCATCTGGGGCTAATGTCACCCAGTGCTCAGCAACCTTTAATCCTTTCTCAAGCTGCCCTGTTGCTGCCGCCAAAATTGTTACATAACGAGCCACAGCAGGATCTCTACTTTCTAATGCTACGTATTGATATTGCTCAACGGCCAACACGTCATCCCCCATTTTTCTATAAATTTCAGCCGTAAGTGCCTGATAGAAAAATTTAGCATCAAAATAAACAGGTTCCGCATGCTCCTGATTTAATAAACCCGCATGAGTGGGAGAAGGTAGCATTAAACAAAAGAAGAGAGAAAAAACCAGAAACAAAATAGGATGTGAATTTAAAAAGTCACGCTCTGGATGATAAGGTGCTAAATTATTTACTACATTCTCTTTTGCACACTCTTTTGCACAATAATTTTCCGAAGAATTAAAGAGCGTTTGTTTTAAAATAGAAAATATCATATAAAATCCTTCCTTGGACTATCGAAACTGCATAAAATCACTATCGAGAAAAGCACTATCAACATATCAACTATAGTCTACAGAAACAGACCATGTTCAGTTGTGCCAGAAAGAATAAAGTCTAGTTTTCACCAGCTAACTGGTAGCTAAAATAAAATCGCCTATAAGTGGGGGGGTGCATTAATAAAAAACTTTGATAAACCTACCGAGCGCGTCAATTTCAAGGCGCACGGCGCACAGAAAACGGCGTTTACACAGAGTGAATGCGCATTTCGAGCACCGCGCAACGCAAAAATTGGCTCGCGCAGGTGGTTTTGTAAAACCTTCTAATAAAATAAAGCAATAAACTACTCTGTAATAACTCCCTGAATTCACGCTATAATCGCGCCCCTATGTCTTTACGTGTCATTGGAATCAACCATAAAACAGCGCCTGTCGCAATCCGCGAGAAAGTTGCGTTCTCGCCAGATGGTTTATCAGAAACACTCAGCCAGATAAAAAATGATATTGATCAAAATCAAAGTAAAGATGAAGTAATCATTCTATCTACTTGTAATAGAACAGAATTTTATACTTATTCAAATTACTCAGAAGAGCAAATATTAGATTGGTTATCCAGTAAGCAAGGACTCAATAGTCAACGTTTAAAAGAATATATCTATAATCATACTGATGATGATGCCATTAAACACGTCATGCGTGTTGCGAGTGGATTGGATTCGATGGTGCTTGGAGAACCACAAATTTTTGGTCAATTAAAAGGGGCACTGAAAACGGCTTCCGAAAAAAAGACTGCAGGCACGACCCTAAAACGTTTAATGCAACACGCATTTTCTACGGCAAAAAAAGTACGTACAGAAACAGGCATTGGGACTAATCCAATTTCTGTGGCTTTCGCTGCGGTCAATCTTGCCAAACAAATATTCAGCAATCTGGATAACAAAACAGCCTTACTCATAGGAGCAGGTGAAACCATTGAACTAGTCGGCAAACACCTAACTAATGCCAATATTGGTAATATTATTATTGCTAATAGAAGTGTGGAGAAAGCCACACAACTTGCTGATGATTTCAATGGTGTCGGTATTACCTTGCAAGAAATGAGTGACTACTTACCAGATGCAGACATTGTTATCTCATCAACCGCTGCACCCTTACCAATTATAGGCAAAGGCACCGTTGAAGCTGCCTTAAAAAAACGTAAACATAAGCCAATTTTTATGGTTGATATTGCTGTACCTAGGGATATAGAAGAAGAAGTTGGTGAATTGGATGATATTTATTTATATACCGTAGATGACCTTCAATCCGTAATTGAAGATAACATGAAATCCCGCAAAGAAGCCGCATTGCAGGGAGAGCAGATGATTGCTGAAGAAGTCAACAGCTTTATGGGCTGGATGCGGGCACAGGATCAAATGGGATTGATTAAACGCTATCGTGATAAAATCAGTACTATCCAGAGTGAGACACTTGAAAAAGCACTTAAGTTACTTAAAAATGGCTCAACTGCAGATGAAGCATTATCATTTCTAGCCCACACTTTAACAAACAAACTGGCTCACGATGCTACCGTAGCAATGAATAAAGCGGCACACTCAGGAGACCATCGCTTACTTGAGGCATCTGATAAGTTACTAAATCTTTCAAAAGTAACAGAGACTCAAAACAAATCAATAAATAAGGGAAATAACAAGCAGTGAAAGCATCCATTTTAAACAAACTCGACACACTCAGTGATCGACACGAAGAAATTACAGGATTATTAGCCGAACCAGAAGTTATGGCTGATCAAAATCATTTTCGTGCACTCTCTATGGAATACAGCCAGCTAGAACCTTTAGTTATAGAATACAAAAAATATCTACAGCTTATTGAGAATAAAGAAGCCGCAGAAGAAATGCTGGCAGACCCTGAGCTTAAAGATATGGCAAAAGAAGAACTATCAGACATTAAAGAAGCGCTTGAAACATTCGAATTAACCTTACAAAAACTATTGCTCCCTAAAGACCCCCATGATGACAGCAATATTTTCTTGGAAATTCGAGCAGGCACAGGTGGGGATGAAGCTGCCATTTTTGCTGGCGACCTATTCCGTATGTATTCACGTTACGCAGAACAAAAGCGTTGGCAGGTAGAAATCATGAGCCAAAATTTAGGTGAACACGGTGGCTATAAAGAAATCATTGCCAGAATTGTTGGAGCGGGTGCTTACTCTCGCTTAAAATTTGAGTCAGGCGCTCATCGTGTACAACGCGTTCCTGAAACAGAATCTCAAGGACGAGTACACACCTCCGCAGCAACGGTTGTTGTCATGCCAGAACCAGACGAGGTTGAAGCGCAAAATATCAATAAAAATGATATTCGCGTAGATACCTTTAGAGCTTCTGGTTCAGGTGGTCAGCATGTTAATAAAACCGATTCAGCAATACGTATTACACATTTGCCGACCGGTATTGTCGTTGAATGTCAAGATCAACGCTCGCAACATAAAAATAAAGCACAAGCCATGTCAGTACTTCAAGCACGTATTCTTGAAGGGGAACGCTCCGTTCAAGATGCAGAGCAGGCTGAACAACGTAAATCACTAGTCGGCAGCGGAGATCGCTCAGACAGAATACGTACCTATAATTTTCCACAAGGTCGTGTATCCGATCACAGGATAAATCTTACTCTGTATAAACTGGATGAATTTGTATCCGGTGATTTAGATCAGATTATCGATCCGCTTATTAATGAATACCAAGCCGAACAGCTATCTGCGTTAAGCGAAGAAAATAGTTAATGATAAGCCACCCCCCTACTTTCAGCCCATTTTTTATAGGCAACGCCATCAATCATGCCTGCTAATACTATTCAGTCTGTTTTATCTCAAGCAAGAGCCGAATTAGAAGGTGTTTCTAGTTCGGCGGCCTTAGATGCAGAGCTATTACTGGCGCATTGTCTAAAAAAAAATCGGACTTACTGCCACACGTGGCCCGAATATGAATTAACACTATCGGAGCAAACCTGTTTCGATAATGTAATCGCACGTCGAAAAGATGATTATCCCGTCGCCTATATACTAGGAGAAAAGTCATTCTGGACGTTTGATGTAGATGTAACACCTGATGTACTAATTCCTAGACCAGAAACAGAACTACTCGTAGAAATTGCTTTAGAAAAAATAGCAGAGATTAATAAACCAAAAATTCTAGATTTGGGAACAGGTTCTGGAGTGATTGCCTTAGCACTCGCTTCTGAAAGACCAGACGCCTCTATTGTAGCCTGTGACAATTCAAAAAAGGCACTGGATGTTGCGTACAAAAATGCCGTTAAACTTAATCTGGAAAAATACATTAATTTTGTACATTCCGACTGGTTTTCTAAAATTGATCCAACATCAATGTTTGACTTAATTGTATCCAACCCACCCTATATTGAACCAGAAGACCCTCATCTTAAACAAACCATAAGACATGAACCCTATGCGGCTTTAGTGGCAGATGAGCACGGCTTAAAAGATATTAAAAATATTATTAAAGAGAGTAAATATTTTCTAAACCCAACTGGACTAATAATCATAGAACATGGATATGACCAACATCTAAAAACTCAAGATATTTTTGCGCAGAATCACTTCACTCATATAGAAAGCAAAAAAGACCTTGCTAATAATAATAGAGTGACATTTGCTACTAACTGTTAGCACCCTATTTTTCAGGTAATTAAAAAAGCACCTAATCAATAGGTGCTTTAAGAATAATTGAGCTTAGGCAATTAAAAGCTATTTCCAACACTCTTGTGAGCGTATTTTATTAGCCTCACTCCCAGGAGCACCGCCTGCTGTTACTCGCTTCAAACCAGTATTAGTTAGCGTAAAATTCCCACAAAACGAATCATTCTGACTCGCTTGTGCTGTCGCAGTCAACGTATAGCCAAGGCAAGGGGACGCTACAGTACCCGCACATCCACCCGGTGTCGCTGTTAGAGTAACTTCATAATTATCCTGCTCTGACATCACCGGAGTCGCCAACCCTAAGCCACCGACTGTGGCACTTCCTGCCGATAAAACACTGGCATAGCTTAGTTTCTGTGTAAAAAAACTCTCCTGAAGTTGTGCTATTCTCAACAACTCAACCTTAGCATCAGTTCTTTTGGCCTTTCTAACATGTTCCATATAAGAAGGAAAAGCGATGGAGGCAATAATACCTAATATTGCTACTGCTATCATTAACTCTATTAAGGTAAACCCCTTATTATTTTTTAAGCTATTCATTCTACACCTTTATCTTATTATTCATTATCAATCCAGTAAACTCTTTCTAATACTTTCGAGGCTACTCCTGATTCACCCACCAATTCATCTAAATTTATGGCTGTATTTCCTGAAGAGCCACAGACACCAGGGCAAACCATAGAAGGTGGTTTCGGACAATTACCTGCTTCACAGGTTGCTAGTGGTGGTGTAAACACCTGAGGTGTCGAATAGATTTGACCAGATGGTAACTCCGGTATTGGCCCATATGAGACACCTGTATTTAACCCCATGATATAAAGCTTGGATTTATTTGGCTGCACACACTCAGAGACCAAAGCATCGGGATCTGTATTATTACCCATAAAAGTAGTAAACAGTACTTTACTTTGATAAGTGATTGCCGTTGATAATACTTTTTCACCAGTACTTAAGTCTTTATACCACCCTTTAAATGAGCTGTTATTAATATCAAAAGTATCTGTGGAAACAGTCAGATCATCCAACTTAAGCGTATTAGTCGTACTTGAAGGTGGAAAATACACTTCTTTGTCATACAAGACAAAAAACTTATCTACAGCATCAACACTTAAAGGATTAGGCCTATCTCCACTACCAATAGCTATCGTAATAATCGGTTTTCCCTTGCTTTTGAATAGTGCTATTGAAGGTTCTTCAAAAAACTTTCGTTTAACAACACCAGTTCCACCTAAGCTTGCCAATTTGTGGAGCTTAGCTTGAGCAAGATCATAAGGGGCTGGCGTTGCATTTAACTTGCCTGCATCTAAATCTACACGCCAAATATTTCCTCCCGTATCTCCAAAGTAAAGCCTGTCAATAGAACCATTTCTATCAATATCTAATACACTTATTTTTGATGGTACTGAATATCTCGCTGTAGTCGTTATCTTTTTAAACCAAACGCTTGGCCCCCCTTTCGCATCAACAAGGTAGACTGCATTTGCTTTATTAAAAATCTCATTACCTGAGCTATCATCGAGATAACCACCACCAAAAATAAGTACAGGCTCAAGATCACTAGTAGCATTTCGTTTTAGCATTTTAAGTACAGGCTGAGACCATGAATTACCCTCACTTAACTCTGTATTTGTACTCCACAGTAATATTGGCTCAGCAGGGTTAGTTACATTAAGCGCATAGTACCCTTTACCGCCTCTTCGTAAACCGAAAAACAAATAAGCTTTCTCTCCATCAGCCACATCTAATACACCATTACCACGTGTGGTACTTGTATTAAACCTATCATCAATCCATAGCGTAATAGGTGAATCGACACCGTAAATATGATTAGGTTGAGCAGTCTTGAGATATTGAGGCTTAATATTTTTAATAAGCTCCCGAGGCATAAACACAAACTTCTCAGTACCATCAGCATCATTAATAGCATGTAAAAAGCCTTCATTAGTACCTACAAATATAACTTTATCCTTACCTCCTAAGGTGTTAGCTATTTCAAGTTGCACAGGCGAGCTATGCATAATATCACCCATGTGATTTCGAGGTGTACCATCAGCATTTGAACCACTAATATACTTTAGAAGCGCTGCTTTTTCTGAATCAGTCGTACCTAATCCAAAATCATCATTATCTGCCATAGATAAAGGCTTCAAAGAACCGCCAATATTTGTTTTCATTTTTCCTGACAATCGCGCACTTGGATCTATTTTATTTGCTGCACCACCACCGGTTACAGCACTATCTACCGTAGTAACTGGATCTGCCCATTCATCTTTCGCGCTATTAAGAATGGCACCATTACTATCTATTGCAGGATTGCCAGAAGCATCTTTAAGTACCCCATTACTTACTTTAAACTTCTTAAGATTCCCCGGCCATACGACACCTTGCTTATCAAACACGGGCACATATACAGAATCTCCATGTGAAAGTAGTGTTGATGTATCCACAGAATAGGATGGCGCAGAAAAAGAACGAGCCTTACCTGCAATTTGGTTTACTAGATGTTCAAAAGCTTCTGTAAGTTTTTCTTCATTATCAGCAGCCAGAAACTGCCCTCCACCGCTATTAGCAACTTCTTTTAAATAGGCACCTGTTTTAGAGCTTTCATCCAGAGAAAGCCCGATCGTATGCGTATTAACTACTTGCATACCTTCAATATCAGGAACTGAAGTCGCACCCGTAGCCTGATCTTTTGTGGCTAAAAAACGAGCTAACTCTATAGCACAATTACCCTTTCCATCAAAATCATCCCCACCACCATCAGAATCATTAATCGCACACTCTCCAGAAATACCTAGCATCTCTTTTATCTTCGATACACTACGATTTTCTGTAGGCTCACCATCCGTTAGGAAAATAATGCCATTATTAGAACAATTATCAACTATTGGTGACTTGTACACAGCACTTCCTTCTCCAACTACAGTAGTACTCGGTTCAGGGCATTTAGTACACATTTCAATTGACCCTGGACAAGAGTAACTTGGTGTATCATCACACGTATAATAAGTTACATCTTCCTTACATTTTATTATTGTAAACGTTTCCTCATGCTCTACCCCTTCGACATCCTTCACTGTTTTTGTCTTCGTTTCTGGTGCACAAGCATAATAATTCGGGTAAGCATTTAAACATTGAGCAACTGTCGTGTGTGAAGGCCAGCATTCTCGAGTCCATGTATCATTTTTCAACGTACAATTAGTTTTTGACCCACATTTTTTAGCGACTTCCCCCGCTGAGACCGCCGTACAAGTTCTTCCCATTGTAGGATTAAGTGTACACCCCCCTGTATCTGTATGACTCTGCTTAGAAAATTCAACCTCCTTACAATTAGCTTCTGTTGGACCACATTCCCCTTTGGTACAAGCTATATCACAAACAAGAGGAGTGGGAATAACTGCTTCCTTAAGAGGAAGCCCATTATAAGTAGACGGATGAGCCGAACGTATATCCTTAGGTGCATATTTCCCATAATAAACATCTTCACCACGAAAATATCGAGCAGCTTCATATAGAGCATCAACAATTGGTGTAGTACCCCCAACAACCCAACTGTCAGAAAGTAAACTTAAATACTCACTTGTATTTTTTGTGCCTGCTGGTGGCATATAGCTATTATTTGGTGGTGCTCCTGGGTGCGTATAATCATCTTTACTCAAAATAGCCTGAGCATCACCTGATAATGGACTAACTGGGTAGCTTATTCCATGAGCTACTGATCTACCAGAATCATCTTCTTCACCACCTGAAAATACTGACAAACCAAAGTTCATATCATTAAATTTAGGATTAGAAACTATTGATTTAAAAGCACCACGAAGTATATTCAACCTAGATGGATCACTTGCAGAAGGTGTACTATTTGGTTCTTTACCCCACCCCATACTTCCAGAAAGATCCATAACAAATAAGATATTAGCAGTAGTAGGCGTGTCTAGAATAGACGTATCATCTGCTGAAACGGATACACCCGTAGATAAAACTACCATTGAGATCAAATATTTCACTATGTGTTTCATGTCTAATACCTATTTATTTATTTATTTAATTTATTTAGCTTTATCTAATATTTTATTAGCGTGGAATGGGCACTGACAGCCCTTCAGTATGGGTGGCTCTGGCAGAGGTTGAAGTAAGCCGACTCACTCCATTAACTCGAAATACTTGATACTCAAACCTTGCATCATTAATGTTACTGCTTGCACTGCTTGGTCTTAACGTATCTGTTGTGCCTTGATAAGAAACAGAGCCAGATAAATCAAGTGTTGCACCATTCGTTACTTTTTCGGATGGATTAAAATAACTGGCGGGAACCGCAACGCTACCTTCGCGATTTAATGCGGCAGCACGAATATTAAATAAATCTGAACTTGAACGATCTAACGCAGACTCGGCACCCTGAAAAACAAATGCTGAATATGTGTTATTACCCGCAGTTTGTGTATTAAGAACGGACATACGAACAGCTGCAACCCCCAAAATGGTAACAACCAGTAAAAGAATCAAAGCCATCACAAGAACCATGCCTCGTTGATTTGCGCGTATCGCTTGTTTCTTATTCATTTTACAAAGTATTCCTCAAATTAATAGTCGTTGTAAAAACTGCACGCAAATATCGATCTTCAGGTGCCTTATAAACCTTATCAAGTAATGAATATTCTATAGATTCGGGCTTATCTTTAACCTCTCGTGATGACCGAACAAGAATAGCAATTTGCACACTAATAATATTATCAGCAAATGTACCCATTTGAGTTGCACGAATATACCTATCTACTTCAGGGTCTTCATCTATATTTACCCCATATAATATCTGCATATTCTCAATACCTTCTGCTATTGACTCTTTAATGGTAGTTCTTGATCCTGCGCATTTTAAAATGCCATTCTCCACAAAAAATGAACTATAAATCCTTGCCGCATCAGAGTTTCTGTTTGTTTTACTTAAACGGCACCCAACAGGTAACTCTCTCCCTGCACAATCAGTAAAAAGCTTATTATCCCCTAAATAAATAACACCTATGGTATCGCTCGCACCATCACCTGTGAAAGTACTGGGAAAATTACCAATAGAACCTGCAACCACACTCTCTCCACCTGCGTCACATGATTTTGAAACAACATCTCCCGTAATAAAGGCACTAGGAAAAAGAGAACCTGATGGAAAAGAGGCATACCCAGCATGTTCTATTATGTTAGACATGGTTTCTAATGCTAAACGACCATTATCTTGCAACAAAGCATACTCATCCCTTTGAACACTTGTCTTTTTACTACTAAGGTACGATGACGAAATTCCGGCTAATAAGAATAAGCCAACAAACATTGCTACTAGTAACTCAACTAACGATAAGCCTCTTTGTTTATTTACAATTGAAAAACTCATGGCAATATTCTCGTATTAATAACTAACGAACTTTTTTCTAACTCTTCTTCAGAATGCTCTTGACCAAATCTTCTTTCACGCCATTGTACTTTAATGCGAACATCCCCTGATGCCGCACCGTTTGGATAATTAACCTCTAGATCTCCATCTGACAAAATAACAATATCATTAACATTGGCTGCGACAATTCCACCCGTTCTATAAGAAGCACCTCCTGATTTATAGCCACATACGATATTATGGAGATCAAATGTTGCTATATCACTAGTAGAGCAATCAGCTGTTGTACAATTTGGTTCAACATTGCAATTAACGGGGTGATCACTATCCAGTAAATAGCCTCCTGCTATTACCCCTTGTCGATTAGAGCGCATACGTTCAGTCAACGCGTAAATTATACCTACCGCTTGTTGTTTCATATGCGACTGCTGCGTGCCTTTCATGCCAATGATTTGCAAACTTGCCACACCTAAAATGCCAATAGATAAAACGAGTGCTGCAATCATCACTTCAATCAAACTAAAGCCTGATTGTTTATGTGCATCCCTATTTCTAGTATTTTTGGAAATCAGTTTTTTCACCAGTATTCTCGATATTATTTTTATATATGAGTTCTATTCGTGATGAGTAGTAAGCAATTAAGGCGTCAAATATTCATCACAATGATTATGGGAATCAGCCACTACAACTAACGATGAATACATATAAAACGACTGTTTTAACTGTTTAATGTAGAACACTTACTACAAACAACAACTCTATTATTTTTAACTATTATAACTGTTATATTCTTAAGCTCAGTTGAACCAAGCGGATGTATTAATGACTGATTCTACATTTTCTTTAACATAATTAATATATTTTAGTCAATATCAAGACTAGCGGTAGAGGTCTATTGATAAAAGGTAATATCGTACCCACCCCCCTACTTATAAGGCTTTTTTCTGGTAATAAAGCAGGCAATCAATCATAACAAGCAGCACATAAATCCCCTTAACTTAGTATTATCAAAATAGATTTACTGGTTTTGATGATATTATTCGCCTTCAATCAATAGACTTAGGAAATGGTATATGGCTGCGGGTAGTTTATTAGTATTATTGGACGACATTGCCAGTGTGCTGGATGATGTCGCAACAATGAGTAAAGTGGCTGCAAAAAAAACAGCAGGTGTACTCGGTGATGATCTGGCATTAAATGCAGAGCAGGTTTCAGGAGTTAAGGCAGAACAAGAACTTCCTGTTATTTGGGCAGTAGCAAAAGGCTCATTTAAAAATAAACTAATTCTCGTACCCGCAGCACTTGGGATTAGTGCCTTGATTCCGTGGCTGATAACACCCTTGCTCATGCTCGGGGGTGCTTTTTTATGCTTTGAAGGTTTTGAGAAAATAGCGCATAAATTCTTACATTCAGATGCTGAAGATAAAGCACACCATCAACAACAACTAGATGCCCTGCAAAATCCTGATGTGGACATGGTCGAATTTGAAAAAAACAAAATCAGTGGTGCGATTCGTACCGACTTTATCTTATCTGCCGAAATTGTGGTTATTGCACTAGGTACCGTCAAGGAACAACCCTTCTTGGTACAAGCACTCGTCGTATCAGGAATCGCATTATTTATCACAATGGCTGTTTATGGTCTGGTTGCGGGTATTGTAAGAATGGATGACATGGGTCTTCATTTAATTAAAGATACGACCAAAACAACATGGGCTAAGTTTAAGCGTTTTCTTGGTAAAGCTATCTTAGCCTTCGCCCCTATCTTGATGAAAACACTGACTATAGTGGGTACAGCAGCAATGTTTTTAGTGGGAGGCGGTATTTTAGTACATGGATTTCATGATCTTGGTGAAGGTTTTTTACATTTTAGCCAATCACTAAACACATTACCTCTCGGTAATTTTTGGTCAGCAATTACCCCAACCCTGTTAAACGGTTTATTTGGTATAGTCGCTGGCGGTGTTTTGGTACTGCTATTTAAACTAATCTCCCCGCTTTATGCCAGATTCAAAAAGACTTGAATCAACTAAAGGAACCAAACAAATATCAAATACTTAATCTATCGCTTTGAACTCAAAGTCACTTAATTCATACGGAGGAATATAAAATAAGTGTCTATAAGTAGGGGGGTGGCTTGAATAACAATCTATTGAAACGCAGTACTAATAGAAGGCTTGGAATAACCAAACACACATAAACATCTATGATTTTCTCTGCTTTTTGTATAAGCACTGTCGGCAAAATAGCTTGCTCATCACCACTAAAAAGTCCGTGTTTTACCTTTGAATCATATGGCTGAGCTAAGGTAAGACGCGTTTTCTAATGATCTTGCTTCCCACATCGGTGCTTACGATATTCCTATTAGAGCCTGATTTTAATTTGTGTAGAAAAACCTCCTCTGAGCAGATTTAGGCTAATAAAAATCTGGCTTAACAGCGATCACCACACACTAATCTACCTGTTGATAACCAGCCTGCAAAACTACCGAAAAATTCAAATTGATTCGTTTTACCATAAAATGTACCCGACAGTGACTTGCCATCTTCTCCTGAAAAATAACCATTAACGCGCGATGTGTTGATAGAGAAGGTATTATTATCGTTGGTATTCCTCAATTTGATTACTTTTCCAACAAAACGGTTACCTTTTATTTCACCAGTCATACTTAGCTCTTTACTACCCAATATACTATTCAACTCTACCATAGGAATTAACTTCTTATCGGCTTCACGACGCTCACTCATACTTGCATAGAAGTCTTTGCTTGTCGGGGTAAACTTAAAGTCATAAATGACCATTTCATGAGTCGACATGTCTGTATCAGCAGTTTGATAATAGATCAGTGAGCCATTATAGCTATACCCTACCCGATGTTTGTTTTTTGATAAATCATCTAAAAGTGCTGTTACTTTGTTTGCTGGTGCTGGTTTTGCCAGAGCAAACAAGTTGGTTGTTTTATTTGTTCTGTCATAGTAATAGCCATAACGCACATTGCTTATTTTTTTATTTTTATCATAGATGCCATTATGATTTGGTTGATCTTCCTTATCTGACTTTTTATTCAGCAATTGTATGGAATCAGGCATTTCTTTACGAATAAACTTGTCTTTTGAGCCGTTAGTCGAAGCCAGTACAATATCTCTTTCCCAAAATCTGGTTGTATCCAGCGTCCCTCCAATTTGCATATGCATAACACGTTCATTTTTCAACATTTCTACATACCCTAGCATAGGCTCAGCATTTGAGCTTGAATTACTACAAGCGGTAAGTAAAAGTCCAATACCAATCAAAAAAATTACTTTATAACTCATAGTCATTTTCCTTTAATTTTCTGCACAATTTGGGGTTGTAAAAACAGAGGTATAATCATCAAAGGCTAATATATTGGCCTTTGATGCACCACTAAAACGTAATACACCCCTAAAGGTACCATCGTTATCAATCAGTCGTCCGGTAATCTGTTGTTGTCCGTCTTTTTCACTGGCAAATGTCAGGGTAATTAAACCATTATTCAAGCTATAACGCCCCGATCGGCGAAGTCCTTTGTTATTAATTGCAGTGACAGAGTGACTGCCAAATATGACACGAGCCGGTTTGCCCTGATGTGGATAAAAGCCGGCTGCCTGTTGCCAATTGATCTTTTTTAGCATTTGCCGCAATTGATGATCGTTATTGGGCGAGTAGTGCAAAATATCATGGTAGTATGGATAGGCTTGTCGCACCTGCGCCAAATCAGGATCAATTTGGCTTTTATCTTTACGTTTAGCATCCAGTTTTATCGACTGTTTAAGTGCTGCCATAATGTGACCAAGTGTAAGCAAATTAGATAATTCCTCATCTTGAAAACATTGATTACCACGGGCAATAATTGCCGCGGTACAGGCCAAATTATACTGTGCCAAAGCATAACGGCTATCGGTTTGGGTAGCACGATGGAAAAGCGGTAAAGCTTGTTTGTATTTGCCTTGTTTATATAGGCGAAAGCCTTGGATGTTCAGTTGTTTGGCTTTTTCATGGGCTGATTGCCCACTGTTTCTTTGCTTATCCAGCTGCTCGTTGTCATCACTGTCAATCAACACATTGCCGCCACAGCCCTCAAACCCATTGACGATAACTAGATGCGATAAGGTATCCCCTTTGCCTTCGCTGATACAGGTTTTTTCTACTGCCATAACAGAAAATGGTTTACCGTTACTGTCTTGTCCTCGGTAGGTAGTGTAATCTCTGTGGTCAAACCTTTCGACGGTTGCTTTAATTATAGTTATCCCTGTTTCATCGGGGTATGACAGTGCTGCCTGATACATATAACCATTCTTGTGTTCTAGGGTTAAATCCCAAAAGGGTTCCATACCTCCAGCGGTAAATTCCTTGGCGCACAATTGCCCGAATGTGCTGATGAATAAAGTAATTAGTAGTAATTTTTTCATCTGTACGCTCCTAAAAGTTAGGTGAAGAAAGATGCTATTCCCCCAGTGCTTTCAGTAATTTTCCCATCTGTTGCAGGGCTTTATCTTCCCCGCTGGCTTTGGGTTTGGCTTTGACTTTACCGTTATTTTTGACACAAGTGGCTAAATCCAACACGGTGGCACCGTTGTCAATGCAGGTGATAGACAGTTCGGCTTCCTTGATGTCGGCTTGCAGTTTGACTATGGTTTTTTGCTTAATTTCGGTATTCCACTGATTATGTGGCGATGGGTATTTAACTTTGGGCGCTACGCCAACGGTATTTTCCATTTTCTTGGCCACCGCATCTGCTGCCTGTTTCGCGAGATGGTCACAGGCCTGAGCCTGAGGCAAAGTATCGCTACCTTGATAACAACTAAGTGCCGCCTGCATAAACGGCAAGCTGGTAGTTACCGCCTGTTTGTAAATATTTAACACACCACCAGATAAATTATCATTTAAGCCGGTAATGGCTTGTAAAGCCTGTTTAGTGGTCTGTACGTCTTCTTTATCACCAAAAGCTTGTATCAACCCCATCACGGCTTTGGCTTGTACCGTAGTTTTATCACCGCTTTGTGCGGACTCTCTGGCGTTGGCACTAGCCTGTTTAGCTTGGGGTTGCAGATTTTCAGCACGGGGATTTGCTGTCGCAGTATCACTGTTCGCTACCGATGGTTTTGCGCCACCCATCATCTTGCTTAGCGCACTCGTCACCGCCTTGGCAGCCCCTTTATTTACCGTGTCATTGGCAGCACCAGCTGATTGTTTGGCCGATGTACTAGCAGATTCTGCATTGGTAGTGCCAGCAGAGGTATCCGTTGTCATATTGGTAGGCTGAATATTCTGACTGGTCTCGGTCTCCTTATCGGCATCGATTAAGGCTTGTTTATTCGGCACTGATTGTGTCAATGGTTTTAAGAACGAGCCTGAGAAATTACGGTTCGGCTTTTCACCACAGTAACCGGATTTTCCTATGAAAGTACACAATGTTTCATCAAAATGCCAATTGAAACGCCCCCAGTGATTAGAACCGTCTTTCTGGCTGTCACAACGCTTATTTGAACCGTCTTCGACCCAATAGCCAGTAAGCGTTTTCGTTGCCGCATCGTATTCGCCAAACAGCCGACCATTGTCCTCTTCATAAACACCACTGGCTTGACTGCCATCCAGGTGAATTTCCGCAATGCCGTAATTGGTTTGCCATTTGCCAATAATGGTTTGTGCAGCCGCTTTGCCACCAAAATCAATACGTATAGTTTTGCCTTGCGTAACGGTGTCAATTTCTACTGTTTTGGCAGTATTGTCATTATCAGCTTCAACACGATACTTACCCTTGGGTAAAACAAAATCGGCACCGATACTGGCAGGTGCTTTTTTCTCGGCAATGGTTCTGCCATTGGCATCAATAACCGAGAAAGTCACCAGCGAACAAGTATTCATACCCACCGCACTAATATGGATTGGTTCAAAATCAATCACCAGTTTCGTTGTTTGCCCCGCGCTTACTGTAAAAGGCGTTTTAATTTCAAACTCATTGTATCTAGAAACTAAAAAATATTCACCGACAGGAATACGTTCTTTGCAGGGTTTGGTTTTATAAGAATAACAACTTTCT
>PDWI01000575.1_pt1 | contig 59654 bp, 51 predicted proteins | sample 1430891 | NCBI WGS metagenome assembly PDWI01 (sample SAMN01162508, study PRJNA174530) | Oral metagenome, whole genome shotgun sequencing project. | biome: Marine environment; feature: Marine mammal; material: Swab sample of the gingival sulcus; isolation source: swab sample of gingival sulcus... | reverse complement strand
GCTTCATGTTCTTCCCCTGATTCGCGGGTCGGCAATGACCCCTGGCGAACACACCGGCGTTGATGCCGGCACACCTTCGTCAGCGATGGTGCATGTCCACGGGGAAAGAAACGAACCGGGTAGATTTTCTTGACGGCTTCCGAGCAGTTCTTCCACCATGCACAGTCATTGGTGCCAAGGGAAAACCATCACGGTATTGTGCTTCGACCAGTAAAAGCACAGTGCCATTCACGCGTGATGAAACAGACTTCGCTCCTCTTCGACCAGCGTCCCGATCAGCGAACTGACCGCCTGCAGACGCGGTGTCGCGCTGAGGTTCTCGTGCCAGGCCAGAAAATGTAAGCTTCCGGGAGTCCCGCGCAAACAGCCCTTGTTCATCGACCATGGCAGGCACACGGCGACCTTGCCGCGTGATGGGTTCACCCGATCCTTTTCAATTCTTCTCGAACGATCTTCCGCAGCTTGACTTCGAGTGTCTCATCACGCGCCTCGATGTCTGCAACTCCCGGCGAACAGGTGTGTTATCCACGTACATGGCATGATGGTGCGGAAGCACCGAAGCTATCGGTGCGGCACGGTGTTCGCGCGTTCTCCGGCACCGATCCGGCCTTGCAATTCACACCATGGAGTACCCGATGGCCTCATCCAGCAGCATCAATCCCGTACAGGGCGATCTGGCCTTCACGCGTCGGAACGATCGTGGCGTCATTCCTGAAGCGTCCTATGCCGGTGCGCTCAGCTTCATGCGCCGACGTTACACGCGTGATCTCTCCGAGGCCGATGTGGCGGTGATGGGCATACCCTATGATCTGGCGACTTCGGGTCGCTCCGGCACGCGGCTGGGGCCACGCGGGGTACGTGCTGCAAGCGCCCACATCGCCTGGTCCAGCCCCTGGCCGTGGGAAACCGACCCGTTCGACGCCTTGCAAGTGGTCGATTATGGCGATTGCGAATTCGACTATGGCTATCCCCACAAGATCAAGGACGAAATCGCGCAGACCGTCCGCGATATCCTGGCCACCGACACGGCCTTGCTGACCATCGGCGGTGACCACTTCATCAGCTATCCCATCCTCAAGGCACATGCCGAAAGGTTCGGCCCCGTCAGCCTTGTCCAGTTCGATGCGCACTCCGATACCTGGGCCGACGAGGCGGATCGGATCGATCATGGCACGATGCTGTGGCATGCCATCCGCGAGGGACTGGTAGACCCGAAGCGCTCGGTGCAGATCGGCATCCGCACGCACAACCCCGACCCCATGGGCATGAACATCATCGACGCAATCGAGGTGCATACGGTCAGCCCGCAACAGGTGGCGGAGCAGGTGCGGTCGATCATCGGGGATAACCGGACTTACCTTACCTTCGACATCGATGTGCTGGATCCGTCAGCAGCGCCGGGCACGGGCACACCCGTGATCGGCGGATTGTCGACGTTCCAGGCACAGGCGATCCTGCGTCACCTGGCGGGGATCGATGTGATCGGCATGGATGTGGTCGAAGTCTCACCGCCCTTTGACGTGGCCGAGATCACGGCATTGGCCGGGGCGACAATCGCCAATGATCTGCTGTGCCTGTACGCGGCAGGCAAATCCGGTCAGCGTCAGCCTGCGGCCACGACCGTGGACGAAAACAAGCCACTCTTGAAAACGTGAGCGAGGACACGACTTCGACCTGCACTGCCTTCTCCAGGCGCAACCCACGCCGGAACCCTCAACCTACACCGCTTCGAGATTCGCATAGGCGAGTACCAGCCACTTCGCACCGACGTCCTCGAAGTTCACCTGCACACGCGCCTGACGGCCCGAGCCTTCCTGATCGAGCACGACGCCGACGCCGAACTTGCCGTGGCGCACCTGCTGTCCGACCGCCAGCCCGGTATCGTGTGCTGCGTCGAGCCAGTCGGCCGCGGGTGCCGGCCGACGCACCGGCATGCTGACCTGCATGCGCGGACGGATTTCCTCGAGCACCTCCGCCGGCAGTTCGCCGATGAACTTCGAGGGCGGATTGAAGCTCTCGCGGCCATGCAGACGGCGCTGCTCGGCCATGGTGAGATAGAGCTTCTTCTCGGCGCGCGTGATGCCCACGTAGCAAAGCCGCCGCTCTTCCTCGAGTCGCGTGGGGTCTTCGATCGAGCGCTGATGCGGAAAGAGTCCCTGCTCCATGCCGGCCATGAACACCACCGGGAATTCGAGCCCCTTGGCTGAATGCAGGGTCATGAGCTGCACGGCGTTCTCGTCGGCGTCGGCCTGCCCTTCGCCGGCTTCGAGGGCAGCATGCGCGAGAAACTCGTCCACCACGTCGATGCTGTCGGCGTCGCTTTCGCTCTGGAACATGAAGGTGCGTGCCGCGTTCTCGAGTTCCTCGATGTTCTCGACCCGGCTCTGCGCCTGTTCGGTGCCGTCCTTGCCGTAGTGTTCTCGCAGGCCCGAGAGGTCGGCCACGCGCCGTACCTGCAGGGCAAGATCATGCTCGCTGATCTGCTCGGCAATGCTGTCGATCAGCGTGAGAAACTTCGCCACGGCGGTATTCGCACGTCCGTTCATGCGCCTTTCGGTCACGAGAGTGCTCGCCGCCTGCCACATCGACACGCCCCGCTCGCGCGCCTCGACACGGATGGCATTGACGGTCTTGTCGCCGATGCCGCGCGTGGGCTGATTGACGATGCGCTCGAAGGAAACGTCATCATAGCGGTGCGTGGCCAGGCGCAGGTAGGCCAGAGTGTCCTTGATTTCGGCACGCTCGAAAAAGCGCTGCCCGCCATACATGCGATACGGCACACCCGCCGCGACGAGATACTCCTCGATCACCCGCGACTGGGCATTCGAGCGATACAGCACGGCACAGTCGCGCCGCTGCCCGCCCTCCCTGACGTAGTCGACAATGGTCTCGACGATGAAGCGTGCCTCGTCGGCCTGGTTGTAGGCGTTGTAGAGCGTGATCGGCGCACCATCCCTGTCGGCGGTCCAGAGGTTCTTGCCGAGGCGCGCCTGGTTGCGGTCGATCAGCGCGTTGGCGGCCTTGAGGATGTTGCCCGTGCTGCGATAGTTCCGTTCGAGGCGAATCAGCACGGCTTCGGGAAAATCCTGATGGAAGTTCAGGATGTTCTCCACCCGCGCGCCACGCCAGGCATAGATCGACTGATCGTCGTCGCCCACGGCAAACACGCAGCCGCCGTCGCCCGCCAGCAGACGTATCCAGGCGTACTGAATGGTGTTGGTGTCCTGGAATTCGTCGATCAGCAGATGGCGGAAACGACGACGATACTCGGCCAGCAGCGTTTCGTTGTCACGCAGCGTTTCGAGCGTGCGCAGCAGGAGTTCGGCGAAATCGATGACGCCGGCGCGCTCACAGGCTGCCTCGTAGGCGGTGTAGATGCGGATGTACTGCTGCAGGTCGGCGTCGTTCTGGTCGTCGATGTGCTGCGGGCGGCGCCCTTCATCCTTGTGGCCGTTGATGAACCACTGAACCTGCCGTGGCGGAAACACCGCTTCATCCAGATCGAGCGAGCGAATGGTGCGCTTGACGAGGCGAAGCTGATCGTCGGCATCGAGAATCTGGAAGGCCTGCGGCAGTTTCGCTTCCTGCCAGTGGTAGCGAAGGAATCGATGCGCAATGCCGTGGAAGGTACCGATCCACATGCCTCCGAGTTCGCGCCCGAGCAGCGCCTCGGCACGATGGCGCATCTCGCGCGCGGCCTTGTTGGTGAAGGTGACGGCAAGGATGCCGAGCGGCGACACGCCTTCGACGCGGTTGAGCCAGGCGATGCGATGCACGAGCACCCGCGTCTTGCCGCTGCCGGCGCCGGCCTGCACGAGAGCATGGACGGGCGGCAGCGTGACCGCTTCGCGCTGCGCCTCGTTCAGGGAGTCGATGAGGTCGGAAACATCCATGTGCTTCATTCTACTCCGGCGATACGGTCGATCAGCATTCACCGGTCACTGCGATTTCGGCATGGAGCGATACCCGGCACGACCCGCAAGCTCTAGAATGCGGTCAGGAAAACAGGAGATATCCGCATGCCCGACGCCAATGTCGCCCTCGAACGCCTCAAGGCCGGTAACCGCCGTTATGTGGAAGCGCACAACAGGCTTGCGGAAGCCATCGACGCCGGACGCCGCAAGGAGGTGTCCGGCATCCAGCACCCCTTCGCCATCATTCTCGGTTGCTCCGATTCGCGCGTACCGGCGGAAATCGTGTTCGATCAGGGGCTCGGCGATCTGTTCGTGGTGCGTGTGGCCGGGAACGTGGTGGCGCCGTCGCTGCTCGGCAGCATCGAATTCTCGGCCGTCACCCACGGCGCCAGGCTCGTGGTCGTGCTCGGGCACACCGGCTGCGGTGCGGTGCAGGCCACCGTGGATCAGCTCAGGGAACCGGCCGGTGGCGTTTCGCCGAACCTGCAGTCGATCGTCAACCGCGTGCGCCCTTCGGTCGATACCCTGATCGAGGCCGGCCACGGCGACGAACGCGACGAACTGGTGCGTCTTGCCACACGCGCCAACATCAGAGCCTCGGTCTCACAGGTGCGGTACGGATCGAAGATTCTCGAGGATCTTGTGCTCAAGGACGGGCTCCTGATCGTGGGAGCGGAGTACTCGCTGGAGACGGGGGTAGTCGAGTTCTTCGAAGACGAGGAGGTTGAAGACCTTGTTGCCGAATACTGACGGGCTGTCCGTCTGATCAGGCGGCGGGCTGCCAGAGGCCCGGGAAGGCCTTGAGATCCTCGCTGTTCAGTCGACCTCTGGTGTACAGGGCATCGAGCGCGTCTTCATCGAGCGGCAGTTCCCTGCCATCCTCGTCCGTGTAGGTCCAGGCGCCGTAGATCGCCATCAGGAACAGGGTTTCGAGGATGTCGCCGATGCGCACGGCGTGCTCCGCGGCAAAGCCCTGCAGATCCTGCATCGTCAGGGGCTCCTGCCGCCGTGCGAATTCTCCCTCGAGAAACAGCGAGATGCCTTCGTCCCAGAGCGGATCGGGTTTGATGTCGTGCATGGCGCGTGGTTCGCAGTCGTTGTCGATGATCGACCCTGCTGCAAACATGCTGCCAGTTCAGTCGCGCCGGCTCACATGCAGGAGACAAATGAGAACCAGTGCACTCGCCAGCCACCACCAGAGCGGCAGCTCCACGCCAGCTGCGAGCACATGCGCGCCCCCGATCACGGCCAGGGCGACGAGCGCGGCAGCGGCGCCAATCGTCTGACGAAGGCGTCGGCCGAGTCCCCTTTCCCCGGCGGGGCCACGAGCATCATGCGGCATGCCCGGACGCGAGGAAGCGGCCAGTGCGTTGACGTCACGCGTACCGAGCGCACCCTGCTTCACCTGCTCGCTCAGAAAGCGGTGCAGGAGGATCGGCATGTCGGGCAGGGTTTCGAGAATCTCGGGTGTCGTCATCACGAGGTGCCGCAGCGCCTTCACGGGGTCGTGCTGCCTTGCCATCCAGCGCCTGAGGTGCGGCTTGCCCGTTTCCCAGAGATCGAGATCGGGGTAGAGATCGCGCCCGAGACCTTCGATGTTCATGAGCGTCTTCTGCAGCAGCACGAGTTGCGGTTGCACTTCCATCTCGAAGCGCCGCGCCACGTTGAAGAGTTTCAGCAGCACATCACCGAAGGAGATGTCCGACAACGGCTTGTTGAGGATCGGCTCGCAGACCGCGCGGATGCAGGCTTCGAATTCCGACACGCGAGTGTAGGCCGGCACCCAGCCGGACTCCACGTGCAGTTCGGCCACACGGCGGTAGTCGCGCTCGAAGAAGGCCAGCAGGTTCTCGCCGATGTAGCGACGATCCTCGGGCGTGAGCGAGCCGACAATGCCGAAATCCACGGCAATGTACTGCGGGTTGTCGAGGTGTTCGGCGGAGACGAAGATGTTGCCGGGGTGCATGTCGGCGTGAAAGAAGTTGTGCTTGAACACCTGCGTGTAGAAGACCTCCACACCGTTCTCGGCAAGGCGCTGCATGTCGATGCCGAGCGCGCGCATGGTCTCGACCTCGCGGATCGGAATGCCGTGAATGCGTTCCTGCACGAGCACGTCACCGCGCGTGTATTCCCAGTGGATATCCGGCACGTAGAGCTGCTCGGAGTCCGCGAAGTTTTCCTTCAGCACCACCGCGTTGCTGGCTTCGGTCTGCAGATCCAGCTCTCCGCGGATGGTGCGTTCGTACTCGTTCACCACGGCACGGGGATGCAGTCTCGGCCCATCGGGCAGCATGCGCTCGGCAAGGTTCGCGAGCGTGTGCATGAGGCCGAGGTCGCGCTCGATGACGACGCGAATGCCGGGCCTCAGCACCTTGGCAATGGCCTGACTGCCATCGTGCAGTTCGATCGCATGCACCTGAGCGATCGACGCCGACGCCATGGGTTCGATGTCGAAGCTCGCGAACAGCTCGTCGATCGGCTTGCCGAGCGAGGCCTCGATGCTCTGCTGTGCCAGCCGGCCATCGAAGGGTGGCACCTTGTCCTGGAGTTTCGCGAGTTCGTCGCCGATGTCGTCGGGCAGGAGGTCGCGCCGTGTCGAGAGCATCTGGCCGAGCTTGACGAACACCGGACCAAGCTCCTCGAAGGCAAGACGAAGCCGCTCGCCCCGCGGCAGCCGCCGCGTATCACCTGCGCGCCAGCGCGAGGGGGAAAGCCAGCCGAGCTTCTGCCACGCGTACACCTTCGGATGGGAGAGAAACAGCTCGTCGAGCCCGTATTTCAGGAAGACGTGCTGAATGGTCAGGAAGCGGCCGGTATCACGAATCACGTCGAGGCCGCATCCCTGTCGTCGTGATTGCGCGTCCGGTCACGGCCTTCGAGCCGCCGCACGCGCGCCTCCAGCCGATCCACCGCGGCAATCAGCTCGTCGATGGCCTCGCCGCGCTCCCTTGCCAGCAGCGGCGGAACCAGCAGGGCCGATTCTTCCTGGAGGTAGTCACGCGTGTCGAGCGCAAGATGTTCCCGGCTCTGCCTGCCCCAGGCTCTGCCCTGCGCGAACAGGCGTTCGAGTCGATGCACCAGCGCATCACCGAGAAACGGCGAGAGTGCCGACGGCCAGTCGGGATCAAGCCCTGCCACGAGTCGCTTGAGATTTTCCGCGACGCCGATGTCACCCTCGACCACGACCTCGCCACGGTAGATGGCCTCGTTGCCCGCGAGAAGCGATCGCAGGGCGTGCACCTCGCCGCGGAACACCACGTCGGGCTGCTGTGCCTCCGCGGGCGCAGTGATCCGGAGCTCGCGATCCTCGAAGGCGAGGTCGACACTCAGCGATGGTGAATGCAGTTCCAGCCTGATGCGCTTGCCGGCCAGTGCATCGAGCACGGGGCGACTGTCCGGGTCGCTGCGGACAAGATCGCTCAGCGCCCGCGACAGCAGCGGAAGCAACGGTCGCAAGGGCAGCGGCACAGCCATGGCAGGCCCGGCGGACGTCGATCCGGACGTCGATCGGATAGCCGGATCCCGAGCGGGCGACTCTCCGTCAGACGCACTTTCCGGAATGGATGAACTCATGAGCAACTCGACGCCGGCGTTCGTCAGATCCTGTAGCCCTTGTGCAGGGCAACGATACCGCCCGTGAGGTTGTGCCAGGAACAACGCGAGAAACCCGCCTCTTCCATCATCGCCTTGAGCGTCGGCTGATCCGGATGCATGCGAATCGATTCCGCAAGGTAGCGATAACTCTCGGCATCGTTGGCGACGATCCTGCCCATGAGCGGCAGCGCCGTGAAGGAATAGGCATCGTAGGCCTTCGAGAGCAGTGGCAGCACCGGCTTCGAGAACTCGAGCACGAGGAGCTTGCCACCGGGTTTCAGCACCCGGAGCATCGATTCGAGCGCGCGTTCCTTGTGGGTGACGTTGCGCAGTCCGAAGGCAATCGTGATGCAGTCGAAATGATCGGACTCGAAAGGCAGTTGCTCGGCATCGGCCTGAACATAGGTGACGGGTGCCGTGATGCCGTCGTTGATCATGCGATTGCGCCCTTCGGCGAGCATGGCGGCGTTGATGTCCGAGAGCACCACTTCGCCGTGCTCGCCCACCTTGTCGACGAAGGCACGCGCAAGATCCCCCGTGCCCCCGGCAAGATCGAGCACGCGCTGCCCGGGGCGCAGGGCGGCTTCGGCAATCGTGAACCGCTTCCACAGCCGGTGGACGCCGAAGGACATGAGATCGTTCATGACATCGTAGCGCGTGGCCACCGAATCGAAGACCCGGGCGACCATGCCGGCCTTGTCTTCGGTGGCGACCTCACGGTAGCCGAAGTGGGTGGTGTCGCCGGAGGCATCGGGGCGTGGAGTGTCAGTGTTCATGTCGCCATTGTATGCCGGTACTCACGCGAAAACCGCAGCGGCAACCTTGGCGACGGTGTTCGCGGGCCGTATCGGCGGGCCATGCTCAACCAGCCATGTCGACGAGTCGTGTCGGCGGGCCGGTATCGACAAGCCGTATCGGCGGCGGCGCATGCGTGCCGGTGCTCCCCGTCGGGTGTCCCTTCTCAGCGTCGGGTGTCCTCGTGGCGGTTCATGTCCGCATGCTCATGACCGGCCTCACGCAACCTGTCGAGATAGCGCGCCCAGTTCTTCGCCTTCTCCTCACCGAGTGACTTCAGGTACGGCCAGGTGTAGAGCCCGGTGTCGTGACCGTCATCGAAGGTGATTCTGATCGCATAGTTGCCGACGGCATCGAGCGCAGTGATGTTGACGTCTTCCTTGCCGATCTGCAATATGGCCTGGTCGAGACCATGCCCCTGCACTTCGGCCGAAGGCGAGTGCACACGCAGGTACTCGCAGCTCATGCGGTAGTTGCTGCCGTCATCGAAGCTGATTTCGAGTTCGCGGCTCTGCTGGTGCAGGCGGATGTCGACAGGTCTTGGCATGGGCGGTGTCATGGCTCCCGGGGCACTTCACTGCGATGTCGTGCGCTGCAACGCACCTCGAATGGTCAGCGGACTTCACGTCACTGTCTCATCGACCATCATCCGCGCCCAGCGGTTCCCGGCAATACCCGCATATTCCGCGTGGGCAATGTGAATAATTCACATTCCGGAAACACTATCGATTATCATTGATCCGCTTTATCGCACGCTCTGAAACCGGATGGAAATCCCTATGCACTACCGAAACATCGCCCTCTCCGCTTCGACCCTGGCAATCGCCATCGGGTCGGCCGGCGCCGCACAGGCAGAGCTTTCGCCGCTCGTCGCCGGATACGCCGACATCGCCAAGTACGCCTACGAGGATTCCCTCGAAGGAGCCCGTGCCATGCAGGTGCCGATCGAGAAACTGCTCGAAGAGCCCTCCGAGGAGAATCTCGAGGCTGCCCGTGAGGCGTGGGTGGCCGCGCGCGTACCGTACATGAAAACCGAGGTATACCGCTTCGGCAATGCCATCGTCGACGACTGGGAAGCACGCGTGAATGCCTGGCCGCTCGATGAAGGTCTGATCGACTACGTCGACGCCTCCTACGGCAACAGCTCCGACGAAAACGACTTCTACGCCGTGAACGTGATCGCCAACCCCGAGATCACCGTGGCCGGTGTCGACATCGACGCCACTGAAATCGACGCCGATCTGCTGCAGAACTCCCTGCACGAAATCGGTGGCAACGAGGCCAACGTGGCCACGGGCTATCACGCCATCGAGTTCCTCCTCTGGGGCCAGGATCTCAACGGCACCGACGCCGGTTCCGGTGATCGTCCCTACACCGATTTCGACGTCGACAACTGCACGGGCGGCAACTGCGACCGTCGCGCCCAGTACCTGCGCGCCGCCACTTCGCTGCTGATCACCGACCTCGAGGAAATGGTGGCCAACTGGCAGGAAGATGGCGCCGCCAGGCAGGCACTTGACGATGCCGGCGAAGAGAACGCCATCTCGATGATGCTGACTGGCATGGGTTCGCTCTCCTACGGTGAACTCGCCGGTGAGCGCATGCGTCTCGGCCTCATGCTGCACGATCCCGAAGAAGAGCATGACTGCTTCGCCGACAAGACCCACTGGTCGCACTACTACGACGCCAGGGGCATTCGCAACGTCTATCTCGGCCAGCTCGAGCGCGACAACGGCGAAATGTTCAAGGCCGAAGACAGCCTCTCTGCCCATGTCGCGGGCATCGACCCCAAGCTCGACGCGGAAATGAAGGCCGAACTCGATGCTTCGGTAGACGCCATGGAAGTCATCGTGAAGCGTGCCGAAGAAGATGGTGAAGCGTATGATCAGATGATCGGCGCCGGCAACGAAGAAGGCAACCTTGTCGTGCAGAACGCCGTGGATGCACTCGTCAAGCAGACGCACACGATCGAACGCATCGTGTCCGCGCTTGGCGTCAAGGAAATCACGATAGAAGGATCAGACAGTCTTGACAACCCCGAAGCCGTCTTCCAGTAAGACAACGCAACGCCATGCATTTCCGGCCAGGTGGTGGTTCGCCGCCACCTCGGTCGGCATGCTGGCCATCTTCGGCGTGGCCCTGCTGGCCACGCAACAGGAATACGGTGCGTCCATCGCACCCGAACAGCACAGCAACGGCATCGAGACAGCGCTCGTCACGGCGCTGCCCGAGATCACCGACAACATCGAAGCGCGGGATGATCTCAGCGACGAAGATCTTGCCCGGGTAAGAAAGGTCACCACACCGACCACCGATTTCAGCAGCGCCGAAGCTTTCGAGTCACGCAGCGCCGGTGCCGCGACTTCGCCGGGCCCCTTCGACCGCAACGCCTTCTCGCAACCGCTCGAAAACCTGAGTTTCGAGGACCGCGAACACTTCGCGGTCGGCAACGCACTGTTTCGCAAGATCTGGGTGTCCTCGCCGTCGAGCACCCTCGCTTCCGACGGGCTCGGCCCCCTGTTCAACGCCCGCGGCTGCCAGAACTGCCACATCAAGGACGGACGTGGAAACCTGCCGGGTGACGGCGAAACGGCCTCCTCCTTCCTCCTGCATCTCGGCCGCTTCGACAGCGAGCAGGGCAAGTGGCAGCCTGACCCCATCTACGGCAACCAGCTTCAGACCTTCGGCATCGTCGGGCACGCCGGCGAAGCCACACTGAACATCGACTGGCGCGAATTCACGGTGCCGATGGCCGATGGCGAATCGGTGACACTCCGCGAACCCACCTTCACGCTCGTCGACCCCGAATACGGTGACGTGGATGAAGCGACCATCGTCGCGCCACGCATCACCCAGCAAATGATCGGGCTCGGACTGCTCGAGGCGGTACCCGCGGCCGACATTGCCGCCAATGCCGACCCCGACGACAAGAACCACGACGGCATCTCCGGGCGCCTGCCACTCGCCATCGACGCTCCTGACATCGGGCGCATCGGCCGTTTCGGCTACAAGGCCGGACGTGCCAGCATTCACGCCCAGAGCGGGGCCGCCTTCGTCACCGACATGGGCCTCTCGAACAGTCTGCACCCCGCCAATTCGGGCGATTGCAGTGATTCTCAGAGTCGCTGCATGAAAGCACCGAACGGTGAACAGGAAAGCGTCGGCAAGCACGAGGTTACCGACGAGATGCTCGACCTCGTGGCCTTCTACAGCCGCAACCTCGCACCACCGGCGAGGCGCGATGTCGATGACACCGAAGTGCTCAAGGGCAAGTCGCTCTTCTATGAAACCGGTTGCATCGGCTGCCACAACCCGAAATTCGTGACCTCACGCGACGTCGAGGAAGAAGCGCTGCGTTTCCAGCTCATCTGGCCCTACTCCGACATGCTGCTGCACGACATGGGCGAAGGGCTTGCCGACGGACTCGGCAGCAACAGTGGCGCCACCGGCAACGAGTGGCGCACACCACCCCTCTGGGGCCTTGGCCTTGTCACGACCGTCAACCCTCGCGCCACCTTCCTGCACGATGGTCGCGCGCGCAACCTGCTTGAAGCCATCGCCTGGCACGGCGGCGAAGCACAGGGAGCGAGAGACAAGGTCATGGCCATGAATCAAGACGAGCGAGCCTCGCTCATTCGATTCCTCGAATCGCTCTGACCGGATACGCGAATTACCTGCCATGTTCCATGCCTCTGCTCGCGCCGCCCTGCGGCCTGTCCCGACACGAACGCCACCTGCTGCGCACGCGCCGGCTCTCGTCGCCTCGACCCTCGCGTGCTGCGCCGCCTCGATGCTGCTGCTCGTCACGCCGGTTCACGGCCAGGACGCCGACGATTCCGCCGCCGCCGACAGTGCCGCATCGATGGCCTCGAAGGAAACGATACTCGTCAGTGCCAGAGACGAGGTCTATGTTCCGGCTTTCGCGACTCTTGCCGACAGCACCACGGCCCTCGCCAGTGACATTGCCGATTACTGCGGCAGGATGTCCGCAGGCGAGCTGTCTGATGCCGCGTCGAACGAGGAAGGCAGCAGCGCGTCCGAGCGCCTGATCGACCGGCAGGCCTTGCGCAGCCGCTTCGCCGATGCCGCTCTCGCCTACAGCGGCATCGAGTATTACCGCCTTGGCCCGATGCTGCGCGACAACGGTGCCGAACGACTGTACTACTGGCCCGATCACAAGGGTCGTGCGCGCCGCCAGATCCTGCAGCTCCTGCAGGACACCGGCAGGCTTGACGAAGTGGCCGATTCGCTCGGCAAGCAGAGTGTCGCGCTTCAGGGGCTGGGCGTCATCGAGCAGTGGTTGCACGCCGATTCCATGACCGATCCCGAGCAGCCACCTGCAGATTCACTCGAGGCCGCGCGCTGCAGACTGGCCATGTCGGTCTCTGCCGCCATCGCCGATCTCTCCGGAGAGATGCTCACCGCCTGGCAGGCCGACGACGGGTTCGGTGCCGCACTCGTGGGCGAGATCGACAGTGAACGCTTCAGGAACCCCACCGAAGCGCTGTCCGCCGTGTTGACCAACATCGACTCGGGCCTCGGCTCGATCGCCGATCGCAAGCTCGACGCAATGATCTCGGCGCTCGAACGCAAGTCACGCCTCACGACCGGCACGCCCTTTTACGCCAGCGGCCTCGGATTCGCGATGCTCGACGCCAATATCGACGCGATTCGCAAGCTGCAGCTCGACAGCCACTTTGCCGACGCCAGCGGGCTCGAAGACACACTCGAGTTCGAGTACCGCAACGCCCGTACCATGATCCGCGTCGCCAGTGAAACGCTGGCGCAGGGTGACGTTCAGACGGCCATCGAGCGGTTGAAGGCCACGCAGGACATGCTCCGCAGCCTCGCCGACATGACGCGGGAGGACATCGCGCCACAGCATGGCCTCACGGTGGGGTTCAACGCCGATGACGGCGACTGATCGGCGCGCGTTTCTGCAACGCACGCTGGCGACGGGCAGCAGCCTGTTCGCCACCACACTCCTGCCGCATGGCGCGTTCGCCACCGACACCCGGGCGACGGCAGGCACATTGGCCGATGGTACCTCGGCGAGCGAGAGGACACCCGCGAGCTCATCTCGAAGCCCAGCCACCGAGCCGGCGTTTGCCGCCGCCTGGCAGAACCGCGATGGCAGCGACTGGGGTGTAAGCCTCGTCTGCCCGGATTCGGGTGACACTCGAAGCTGGCCTCTCGGCGCCCGCGGACACGACTGCCTGTTCTCGCCCGACGGGCGAAGGCTCCTTGTTTTCGCTCGTCGTCCGGGGCGTTTCCTGTCGATCATCGATCTCCATGCACGGGATGATGACCGGACACAACTCACGATCGACGCAGCCGACGAGCGACACTTCTACGGCCACGGTTGTTTCAGTGCCGACGGACGCTGGCTCTTTGCCACCGAAAACGACTACGACAACGCGCGCGGCGTGATCGGTGTCTACGACGCGCACAACGACTGGCAGCGCGTGCGCGAGTTTCCGAGCCATGGCGTCGGCCCACACGACATCGCACTCGCGGGGGATGGACACACGCTGCTCGTCGCCAACGGCGGCATCGAAACCCACCCGGACCACCGGCGCGAGAAACTGAACCTTGCCGACATGCGCTCGATGCTCACGCTCGTCGACGCACGCGACGGCAAGTTGATTCGTCAGTACCCGCTGCCGGACGAACTGCAGCGCCTCTCGCTCCGGCATCTGGCCATGACCGCAGACGGCCATACCGTGTTCGGTTGCCAGTTCGAGGGTGACACCACCTTCGAGGTACCACTCATTGGCTGCCTCGAGCGGAACGGCGCGTTCACGCTGTGGCAGGACAGTGCCGACCTTGCCCCCCGCATGAACGGCTACGTGTCGTCAGTGGCGGCTGCCGGCACAGGCAACCACGTGGCCGCGACCTCTTCCCGTGGCGGCATCGTCGGTATCTGGGATGCGACCAGCGGCAAGCTCGTTGACATGCGCCACATCACGGATGTCAGTGGAGTGGATCGCTGGCACGACGGGTGGCTGACCAGTGACGGCAACGGTGGCATGAACGAGATCCCGGACAAAAGCGGAATGACCATCGACACCGACGCGCTCAAGTCAATGCAGCAGCAGGACAGGCGCTGGGACAATCATCTCGTCAGCATGCTCTGACGCTGATCGAGAAACAGCGGCCCTGGCATTGGCTGGCATGCTCGACGGGCAGCATCATGCAGCACTCTTCCCGGGTCGTGTCTGATCACGCTTTCCGGCGAGCAAACCTTCGACGGATATGTCTTCGTCAATGGATTCCCAATGCAGCCCATAGTGTCCGATTTCGACAGCCATGCGTTGCTCTCGTGTCGCAGAAAGCAATCTCGGAAACCAGACCAGGGGAACACCGATTGTTCGACCATCGGACAGCTCGACCCACATGGTATCTTCATCAAATCTGACGTCAATTGCCGAAATGCTCATGCTTGGGCTCAAGTGGTCAATGCAAAAGTCTGACTGAGTATATCGACAGGTCTTGACCAGTTCAATGTCTTTCGTGGGCGCTTGTTCAGCTTGCACGCCACCTCGTCCAGCCTCTCCTGACCGTGGATCGACAACACCTTTCCCTTCGGGAAATACTGCCTGAGCAGATCGTTGGTGTTTTCGTTGCTCCCGCGCTGCCATGGGCTCGCCGGATCACAGAAATACATATCCACATCGGTTTCCACACTGAACCATTCGTGATCGGGCATTTCGCTGCCACGATCCCATGTCAGTGTCTTCATCATCCTTTCGGACAGCTTCCCTATCGCTTCCTTCAGCGCCCGGGTCACCACCGCCGTCTCCTTCGATTCGACCTTCACCAGCATCACGAAATGCGAATAATGCTCCACCAACGTCGCAATGTACATGAAGCATCGCCATCAACCACTCTCCCTCTCTTGTGGTCGATAGAAGTCTTTGATTCATAAAGCCATTGCCAGCATATTGCCCGGCTTCTATCGCCCAGCTATCGACGATACGGCGCAAGTTGTCCGATAGCCTGATCATACCTCCGCCCAGTAACGCCGCCAGCGTTTGTCGCCCTGAAAGCGCACTGCACCTCGCTCGATCAGCTCCTCCAGAGCGCGTTTCACCTGCCCGCGGTGAATTTCACCGCCGATGCGTTCGTGGATGTCGCTGATGGCAGATTCTGGGTAGCGCTGAAGATCTTCCAACACCAGCGCCGCCAAACGGTGCGGCTCAATGCGCTTCAGGGTGGTCTCACTGGTAAACTTCAGGCTGCGCAGCAGGTCTGAATCAATAAAATAACGTGTGGCCCGGGTACGCCCGGCACTCTGCACCAAATGCCAGTCAAGCAATCGTTTGAGCCACGGCTGCAAGGCCTCGACGTTGGGTAATTCCAGTGTGTCGGCAAGTTCGCGGGCGGTAAGTGCATCGTGCTGAGCCAGCAAGCCCAGCCCGATACGTTCGCGTTGTGTGAGTTGATAGGTCTGATCCGCCTTGGCGATGAAGTCAATGACTTCCGGCTTGATGATGCGGCGGCGCACCGTGACCTGCACGCGGTCGTGGGTTTCAATCAGCTCCGGCATGGGGCGTCCTTGCGAAAGCAGCACCTCGAAAATCTTGTCGAAACCACTGCCTTCGCGCTCCATCAGCTTCAGGTCATGAAACAAGCGGGCCAGATGCTCGTTGCGGCGCACGGTGGTGTGTAACACGTTCTGTGGCGTGACGCCCAGCGGCAATGGGCCTGGATTTACCATTTCCAGCCGGTCCGGATACAGATTCAGAAAAACGTCGCCACGCTGGGTGTACGGACGGTGCACCAACGCGTTGACCAGCAGTTCGCGCACCACAATTTCATCAAAGGTGGGCACATTCTGGCGGTACAGGCCATCAGGCAGTTCGTAGCGCTCGTGGAAGTCGGGTACCTCCAGCCAGACCGCCTTGATCAATTCCATCGGACTCTGCGTGTGATCGTCCCACACCAGCTTGTTGACTTTTTGTCCGTGCTCGTCGTACTTGATGAACTGGATGACCGGTGCCGTGGTCAGCCTGGCGCGGTGATGCTGACGACCGAGGCAGAGCACGCCCAAGTTGGTGAGATTCTGCCCCAGCGCGAGCTGATAGTGATCGAGCAATTCGTCGTCGGACTTTTCCTTGACTGAAGCCTTGACTCGTTCGGATGCACGCAAGGCAGTCAACAACTTGTCACATTTGGTGGCATCCATCTCGCTGCGCGGGATATGTAAGGAGGTCTACGTTTCCCAAGGCACTGCGGCACGCTCACTGGCCAACCGCATCACGTCATCGCCGGTGACGGGCTTGCTTTGATCTGCTACACGCAGGAAGTAACGGCCGTCGGTGGTGGACGCTACCGCCATAGTGCGCGGAATACTTAATTCGATGTACTGACCGCCATTGGGGGCGGTGACGACATCGGGCAGTACGGCGACGTTGACGGTACGTTCGGCCAGTTTGCGCCGCAGTGTGTCGGGCAGATCTGACGGGATGTGCTGATCGGCCGGTGGTGCGTTTTGACCATCCTCTATACCCAGCAGCAGACGACCGCCAGTTGCATTGGCAAAAGCAATGCAATCCTTAGCGATTTCGTTCCAGTCTGTCGTCTTGCCAGTCACTGCCCGCAAAGACTTCTGGTCAAGGAGTTGCCCTTCCAGACTCACGCGATCCTTTCCCTACTGCGATTCACTTTTATTCGCTCCCGCTTCCACCATGTCGTCATCGGCACCGCCAGCACACATCCATTAGTCAACCTCATACAGCTGACATCTCCATAGCTACGAGTATCAGGAAAGCCACCGGCCATCGCCATCTTACGAATCACGTCGTTGAGCCGCGGTAGTCGATCCGCCGGTGCTTCCTGCCCATTCGCAAGAAAACTCAGAGAATATACCGGCTCAGATCCACATCCTGCACCAGGTCCCCGAGATGCTGATTCACGTAATCCGCATCGACGGTAACCGTGCTGTCGCCGAGGTCGGAAGCCTCGAAGGACAACTCTTCGAGCAACCGCTCCATCACCGTGTGCAGTCGCCGCGCGCCGATGTTCTCGGTGCTTTCGTTCACCTCGAAGGCCACCGCGGCAATCCGTTCGATGCCGCTGTCGGTGAACGCCAGCGTCACCCCTTCCGTCGACAGCAGCGCGATGGCCTGGTCAGTCAGTGAGTGATCGGGCTCGCGCAGGATGCGCTCGAAATCCCCGGCCCCGAGAGCATCGAGTTCGACGCGGATCGGCAGACGCCCCTGCAGTTCGGGCACCAGGTCGGACGGCTTCGACACATGAAAGGCGCCGCAGGCGATGAACAGGATGTGATCGGTATTGACCATGCCGAAGCGGGTGGAGACGGTGCAGCCCTCGACGAGTGGCAGCAGATCCCGCTGCACGCCTTCGCGCGATACTTCGCCGCTGCCGGTGCGTTCACCGTTCTTGGCGATCTTGTCGATCTCGTCGATGAAGACGATGCCGTTCTGCTCGACGCTCTCGAGCGCGAGAGCCTTGAGCTCGTCTTCGTTGAGAAGCTTGACCGCTTCCTCGTCGACGAGATGCTTCATCGCATCACGAATCTTCAGCTTCTTCCGGCTGCTCCTGCCGCTGCCGAGGTTCTGGAACATGCTCTGCAGCTGCTGCGACATCTCTTCCATGCCCGGTGGCGTCATGATTTCCACGCTGGAGGCCGGGCCGGTGAGTTCGATCTCGATTTCCTTGTCGTCGAGCTGGCCTTCGCGCAGTCGTTTGCGAAACTTCTGTCGCGTCGAACTCTCGTCGGTTTCCTGCCAGGGATTGTCGCCGCCCGTGCCGCTGCCGACGCCGGGCAGCAGGATGTCGAGCACACGTTCTTCGGCGGCATCCTCGGCACGGTTTCGGACCCGCTCGATTTCACGCTCGCGCGTGTCCTTCAGCGCCACGTCGGCAAGATCGCGGATGATCGATTCGACATCACGCCCGACATAACCCACCTCGGTGAACTTGGTGGCCTCGACCTTGATGAAGGGCGCGTTGGCAAGCCGTGCGAGGCGGCGGGCGATTTCCGTCTTGCCGACTCCCGTGGGGCCGATCATGAGGATGTTTCGCGGGGTGATTTCGGCACGCATCGCGGCATCGACCTGCTGGCGGCGCCAGCGGTTGCGAAGCGCAATGGCGACTGCGCGTTTGGCGGCCTTCTGCCCGATGATGTGCTTGTCGAGTTCCTGGACGATCTCGCGCGGGGTCATGGTCGACATGGGATCAGTGGGTCTCCGTATCAGCACACCAGGGTTTCGATGGTGAGGTTGTTGTTGGTGTAGATGCAGATGTCTGCCGCAGTCGCGAGACTGTAGCGCACGATCTCCTCGGCGCTGAGTTCGGTGTGATCCAGAAGCGCGCGCGCGGCGGCCTTGGCATAGTCGCCGCCCGAGCCGATGGCGATGAGTCCGTTCTCGGGCTCGATGACATCGCCGTTGCCCGTGATGATGAGCGAGGCCGTGGTATCGGCCACGGCCAGCAGCGCTTCGAGACGCCGGAGCGTGCGGTCGGTGCGCCAGTCCTTCGCCAGCTCGACCGCGGCTCGCGTCAGTTGTCCGCCGTGTGCCTCGAGTTTCGTCTCGAAGCGTTCGAACAGGGTGAAGGCGTCGGCCGTGCCCCCGGCGAAGCCCGCGATCACCTTGTCGCGATGAAGCCTCCGCACCTTGCGCGCATTTCCCTTCATGACCACATTGCCGAGGCTGACCTGACCGTCGCCACCGATGACCACCTGATTGCCGCGGCGTACCGAGCAGATGGTGGTGCCGTGAAACTGTTCCAAGAAATCACTCCCTCAATCAACTGACCACATTGGGCGGCCGCACGGCCTGTCCCACACTGTAGGGCCTGGCTCACGTCAATCCAAGCGCCGCCGAACCAACGAAGACGGCGGGTTCGACAATTGTCGAACCCGACCATTTCCACACGCGAGAACGCCGTCGGCCCAGCGCGGATTACCGATCCGAAAAACACCGACTTCGACAGCAAATCTCCGCGCCTTCTGGGGCATGCTGACTCATCGCCGCACCAGCCACATCGCCACATTACCGCAGCGTCTCCACCGCCACGATTCTGTCACAAAAGCCGGAGCATTCTGTTAGCCTTGCGTCCCATGCTGCACATCCCCAAACGCACCGTCGCCGATACCCGGAGTTTCCCGGTCGACCCCGACGGCGTGGCGGAATGGCTCGAGGCGCTCGACCCGCTGGAGCGCAGCGCCGATGCCCACGAGGTGCATCGCGGGCTCAAGCACAGCAATCGCCTGCACAACGATGTCGAGCGTCGGCGCAAGGTCATCAGCTGCTTCATTCCCACACTGCGCGCACTGCAGCGGCACCTGAGCGAACCGAGTCGCACGCAGCCGCTGCCCCTGAACCGCGATGCCGCACGCCAGAGCGAACTCGCCGAGGCACTCCTTCGTGAAGAGGCCTTTGCCTTCTCGCTGCTGCTCAGCGACAGCAAGGCACCCGTCAGCGATGACGCCCGCCGCGCCATGCAGGCGCTGGCCCGCCAGACCGAGTGCATCCTGCAGTGCCATCGCCGCCTGCCCGGCGACGTGCTGACCGACGCGCACGCACTCTATCTCTACGCCGAAGACAACGACCTGCTGGACACCCACGAAGATCCGTTGCAACTGTCGCTGAAGGCACACTACCAGTTCATCCTGCTCGCCGCCATCAGCGACACGCGCCAGCAACGGGTGCATCAGCTGCCCGCGCTGTTCGAACTCCTGCGCAATGCCGCCGCGCGCGATATCGGGCTTGGCACAACGCCACCGCCCTTACCCGGCCCACTCGATTTCGCCATCGATCTCGGTCACGTCGGGCGGCCGATCCGTGCACGCTGGTTCCAGCAGCGCGACAACACCGAGCATCTTCGCTATTTCAGCATCGAAAAGCCACTCGCCTACATCGAACGTCAGGCCGCCGCCCTGCGCGAGCACCGCGCCGACCTGCTCGCTCCCGGCCGACTCGAGCGCACCACGCTCAAGCGCCTCCAGCAAAGCCTGATGCCCACACGCACGCGGCGCTCGGCGCGACGGATATCACGCGCACAGCGGCTGATCACCTTCGGGCTCTCGGAAATCGGCGCCGAGGTCAGCAACGGCAGTCAGACCGCCCTTGCCGGTGTCGTGCCCGGAGAAGGTGTCGAGGAACACAGGATCTGGCGGGAAGTCAACGTGGGTGAGCACGGCCTGTGTCTCGAAAACCTGCACGCACTGCCGGCAAGTGTGCAGGTCGGGGAACTCGTCAGCATCAACCCCGCCACCGCCGACGGCACTGCCGCGGCTGCACCCGACGGCATTCCGCGACGCCAGGCCCTCGGCACGGTGCGCTGGATCGACATCGATGGCGAGGCAGTTCGCATCGGCATCGAACTGCTGGCCCGCAGCGTACTGCCCGTCACCATCAACCGCAGCGACGATCGCAAGTCACACGGCACACGGGCACTCGTGCTCGCCTGCAAGGTGCGCAACGAGGTGCTGCAGACGATCCTGCTGCCACCCTATCAGTTCCAGATGGGCGATCGACTCGTGGCCTCACAGGGTCCGCGCTTCCGGGAAGTCTCGCTGCAGCGACCACTGCAGTCAACGAGCCAGTTCAGTCACTTCGCGCTTGGCTGAAGCGCTTCCTGCGGCTCCCTCTCACTCGTCGTTCACCCGCTCGGCCACCTCGCTTCCAGTGGTCCGTACACGAACCATCCGCATCTTGACGAAAGCTGCCGCAATCACTATTTTGATCCATATAAAGTTCATGAGGCTCTCTTATGGGCCGTACAAAAACCATTACGAGCAATGCCGAAATCAATCACACGTACCTATTCACGCTACAGCCGCGATGCAACGGCATTGCTTGGTGGGCTTGTCCGTGCAGCACGCAAGGAACGCAAGCTGACCGCGCAGGAAGTGGCTGACCGCGCAGGCATTTCCAGAGGTCTGCTGCAACGCATTGAAAAAGGCGATCTCAAGTGCGAAATCGGTGCCGCGTTCGAAGTGGCCACCATTGTCGGGGTCAGGCTCTTTGATGCCGACGCAAACACGCTTTCCAGACACCTGAGCCAGACTCGAGACAAGCTGACGCTGTTGCCGAAGTCCGTTCGCCGGAAATCCAGGCCGCTGCGCGATGACTTCTAGCCGCGACAGAGTATGTACCGCGATCCGCAGACAACGTCAGCGTGGAAGAGCTGATCGAATCCGCCGAACGTGTCGAGAAAGGTATTCCGCTCACCCCTGAACTGGATCAGGCACTGTTCCACGGCAGTTCCATTGGTGGTGCGCGCCCAAAGGCTCTGATGCGGAATCAGGGCAGGAAATACGTCGCCAAGTTTTCATCCAGCACCGATCTCTACAGCGTCGTGAAAGCGGAATTCATTGCCATGCGACTGGCATACCTTGCCGGATTGAACGTGGCGCCCGTACGACTGGTCAGGGCTGCCAACAAGGATGTGCTGTTGATCGAGCGTTTTGACCGTCAGCCATGTAAAGGGGGCTGGTCACGCAAGGCCATGGTCTCGGCACTCACGTTACTCGGGCTGGATGAGATGATGGCGCGCTACGCCAGTTACGAAACTCTGGCTGTAATCATCCGCCACCGTTTCACCGCTCCGAAAGACACGCTGCGTGAGCTGTTCTCTCGGCTTGTGTTCAATATCCTGTGTGGCAATACCGATGACCACGCCCGCAACCATGCCGCTTTCTGGAACGGTGAAACACTGACGCTGACACCGGCCTATGACATCTGTCCGCAGGGGCGCACAGGCAACGAGGCCTCGCAGGCCATGTTGATATCGGGAAACAACAACATGAGCCATCTCGGATCCTGCCTTGAAGCCGCGCACCACTTCCTGCTTTCCGAAGACGAAGCCCGCACCATCTTCGCGCACCTGACGGAAACCATCGAAAACAACTGGCGTACGGTCTGTGAAAAAGCGGAACTTGGCGAAATGGACAGAAAACGTCTCTGGGGAAGGCAGTTTCTGAATCCCTACTCGGTATCACGCCGACGCGCACGCGGGTGAGATTCATCGTACACCCTCGCGAGGTGCTGGAAATCGAGGTGGGTGTAGATCTGCGTGGTACTGATGTCGGCATGGCCGAGGAGTTCCTGCACGGCTCTGAGGTCGCCGCTGCTCTCGAGCAGGTGACTGGCAAAGGAATGGCGCAGCATGTGCGGGTAGCAGTCACGATCGAGCCCCTGCGACTCGGCGAGTTTCTTCAGCCGCATCTGCACGGTACGAGGCGCGATGCGTTTGCCGCGCGAACTCAGGAACACGGCACTGCCATCGGCACCGGGCAGCATGCGCCGGAAGCCGAGCCACTTGTTGATGGCCTGCACGGCAGGCTCGCCGACGGGCAGATCGCGCACCTTGCCACCCTTGCCGGCCACGCGTACCTGACCCACGCCGAGATCGAGATCGACAAGGTCGATGTTCACGAGTTCGGCAAGGCGCAGGCCCGAGGAATACATGAGTTCGAACATGGCGAGATCACGACACACCATCGGATCGGTCAGGTTCCGGTCGAGCAGACGACTCACTTCGTCGGGATCGAGCGTCGCCGGCAACGCGGCTCGATCCTTCGGCGGCATCACGTCGACCGCGGGGTTGACGTCGGCCTTGCCGAGACTCATGAGGTAGTTGTAGAGGCCACGCAGCGCCGACAGCCGCCGTGCGAGGCTCCTGCCGGCGATGCCGCCGCGGTGATGCTCGGCGATGATCGCACGCACGTCGGCACCGACAAGGCTCTGCCAGCCGTCGATGCCACGCTCCTCGGCGCTGGTCGCAATGGCCTTGAGGTCGCGCGCATAGTTGCTGACGGTGTGCGGCGAGGCGCGCCGTGCCACTCTCAGCTCATCGAGGTAGGCATCGATGTCGGACTGGAATGCCGCGTTCACGAGCCTGCTTCCCGGCCTCCACCCTGCGGGGCCGCGGCGCCGTTGCTGACCTTCTTCCGTGCGGTCTCCCGTGTGGCCTCGCCCGCCGCTGCGGCGGACTTCGCCGGCGAGGCCGATGTCGTGGTGTCACTCGCGGCCACGATGCGCATGCCGTGCAGCCGTCGGCTCAGGAGCCCACCGAACTGATCGAGAAACATGACGCCCTTGCCCGAGGCGAAACGCTCGACGTCACGGCTCGTGAGCATGATCACGCCGAGGCGACGCCTGTAGTCGAGGGGGATGAGCGCGGCCGAGGCCACGTTGGCCTGATCATCGCCGGCCACTGCCTGCAACTGATTGGCACTCGGCATGCCACAGCGTGTCCTGCCCGCATCGAAGAGGTCGTCGAACAGGGTAAAGAGTTCGTGTTCGGCAGGCAGGATGCGTGTGCCCGGCGGGAGTGCCGCCGCTGCACCGCTCGCTTTCCGGCGCGTGGTGGGTGTCCTTGCCGCTGCCTTGCCGCCGTTTTTGCCCGCAGCCGTCTTGAGACGCTTCGCCGCCGGTTTCGGGGCCTGGCCCGCAAGCAGGATGTGCACACCATCGGCGTGAAAATTGTTGGCGAGATTGTCCTGAGTGAGTTTCAGCACCTGCTTCAACGAGCGCGCCGAAACGATATCCTGCATCAGGGCATGCATGCGCCCGTGCAGGTTCTCGTTCTCGCGGGCGACGACGATGAAGTCACGGAGGTTCGCTTCGAGCCCTTCGCAGCGCTCGCGCAGCACACTCACCTGACGCTCGATCAGCGAGGTGGCCGAGCCCGACCTGTGAGGAATCCTGAGCCGCGGCAGGATGCTGTCGTAATCCTCGAAGAAACTCGGATTCTCGCTCAGAAACCGGAGCACATCGCCGTCGCTCAGGCGTTTCTGTTCGTCGTTGTTGTCTGTTGGCATGGGGACAGTCTCGTGGTTCCTTCAAAGACTGTAGAACATGGCCCCGTCATTGCAATCGTCGTGTTCGTATCCGGCCAGGACAATTCGAGATCGCCACCGGACAAGCTCACCGTTGCCGTTCTGTCAAGTCTTTCGAGCATGACGCCGACGGCGTGTGCTGCGCAGGCCCCCGAGCCGCAGGCTCGCGTTTCCCCGACACCGCGCTCGAAGACGCGGAGCCGCGCCCGTCGACGATCGACGATCTGCATAAAGCCGGCATTCACACGCTTCGGAAAGCAGGGGTGGCTCTCGATGACCGGCCCGAGCCGGTCGATCGGGCAGGTATCGACATCGTCAACGAGCACTACGGCGTGCGGATTGCCGATCGCGACCACCCCGAGCATGATGCGCTCGCCGTCGACATCGATCTCGTGCATGAGCGGCGTGACGCGGCGCGTGTCTTCCATCGGCAGCGTGACGAGGCCTGCAGGCACGGGGCGTGGTGCCTCGCCGGTGACACAGCGCGTCGGGTTCGCTGCGGCCAGAAAGGGCACCTCGGCGGGCACGAAGTTCGGCACGCCCATCTCCACCGTGACCTGTCCGTCGTCCCGCACCTCGAGCACGAGACGCCCGGCACAGGTGTTGACGGGAATCCGGCGCGAAGCGGTCAGGCCGCGGTCGGTGACGTAGCGCGCGAAGCAACGCGCACCGTTGCCGCAGTGCTCGACTTCACCACCATCGGCATTGAAGATGCGGTAGTCGAATTCGACGCCGGCCACGCTCGGGCCTTCCACGACGAGCAGCTGATCGAAACCGATGCCGGTGTGCCGATCGGCGAGCGCCCGCACCACGTCCCGCACGAGCGGAAACTGCCCGTCACGGTTGTCGACGACGATGAAATCGTTGCCGAGCCCGTGCATCTTGGTGAAGTCCAGAGGCGGCATGCTCAGTTCCCTGGCAGGCGAGCTTCGAGCGCGAACAGGGCTTCGACGGATTCGCGTCGGCGCGCCAGATGCGACGAGTCGCCAGCGACGAGCACTTCGGCAGCACGGGGACGGGTATTGTAGTTTGAAGACATGACGGACGCATAGGCACCGGCGGACATGACCGCGAGCAGGTCGCCCTCCCTGATACCCAGCATGCGATTCTTGCCGAGAAAGTCGGCGGATTCGCACACCGGACCGACCACATCCCAGGCCTTGACCTCGGCATCCGAGGGTGCCACGTTCTCGATCGCCTGCCAGGCGCCGTAGAGTGCGGGGCGGATGAGATCGTTCATGGCCGCATCGACAACGGCGAAGTTTCTCCCCTCGTTGCTCTTGAGGTAGCGCACTTCGGTCAGCAGCACACCGGCAGGGCCGGCGATGTAGCGCCCGGGTTCGACCAGCAGTTCGAGCGGCCTGTCGCCGATTTCCTCGTCCATGCAGCGCGCCCAGTCGGCAATCGAGAGCTCGGCCTGATCGATGCTGTAGCGAATGCCCTGCCCGCCGCCGACATCGATGTGATGAATGGCAATGCCTTCGTCCGCCAGGGTGTCGATCATGCCGAGCAGGTGCCGTACGGCTTCGCGGTAGGGGTCGATCTCGACCAGCTGCGAGCCGATGTGGCAGTCGATGCCGTCGACCGAGAGGTGCTCGAGTTCGGCCGCCCGCCGATAGGCGCCGAGGGCGTCGTTCATGCCGATACCGAACTTGTTTTCCCTGAGTCCGGTGGAGATGTAGGGATGCGTGCGCGCGTCCACGTCGGGGTTGATGCGCAGCGACACGGGTGCCACGATGCCGTGCGCCGCGGCCACGTCGGCAAGATGCTCGAGTTCCGATACCGACTCGACGTTGAAACAGCGAATGCCCTGTTCGAGAGCGAAGGCCATCTCGCTCGCGGACTTGCCCACACCCGAAAACACCGTCCGGTCGGCACGTCCACCCGCGGCCAGCACACGACGGAGTTCGCCTTCGGAAACGATGTCGAAGCCGGAACCGAGGCGCGCCAGGGTGTCGAGCACGGCAAGGTTGGAATTGGCCTTGACGGCGTAGCAGATCAGATGCGGACGTGCAGCGAGTGCCTCGTCGAACTCGCGCCAGGCGGCTTCGAGAGCCGCACGCGAATAGACGAACAGGGGTGTGCCGTACTCGCGAGCCAGCGTCGCCAGCGGCAATTCCTCGACGTGCAGATGACCATCCTTGCGGAGAAAGGGATTCATGAGGAGCCCTGTTCGGCGCCTTCCTTCTTCTTCTCGTCATCCGGCTTCGGCGTCTCGCCCGGCGCGGCATTGCCCGCATCGTCGACACCTGTTTCAGCACCTGTCTCGACGCCTGTCTCGGCCTTGGCACCCGACTCGAGCACCTCGAGTTGCTCGTCGACACGCTCGAGCTGACGCTCACCCTCGGTATCGACCTCGAGAAACAGATCGCCCTTGTTGCCACAGGCGGCAAGACAGAGCGCCAGCGCAAGCGCCGAGGTCAGCGGCAGCGCTGCGTGTGCCGTGTGTTGCATTGATCTGAGTCTTTTCACAGGAATTGCTCGCATCGGCCGCCGCTGGATACGCCGGGTCGGCACCTTCGCACAACCGGCAATGCATGGCTTCGCCGCACCGATACAGTATAATTGTGCGGTTTACCCTTCAACCGGACCCAAAGGATGACTGAAAAGCTGCTCGAGTGTATCGAGATCGAAACCTCGGAGATGAGCGACTATGCGGTGATCTGGCTGCACGGACTCGGTGCCAGCGCCCACGACTTCGAACCCATCGTACCCGAGCTCAACCTGCTGCAGCGCCCCGGAGTGCGCTTCGTGTTCCCGCACGCGCCCGTCAGACCGATCACCGTCAATGGCGGCATGGCCATGCGAGGATGGTACGACATTCCCGGCATCGATGTGGCGGCACGTGAACAGGACGCCGAGGGCATTCACAAATCCTCGCGCGCGATCGAGCAACTGATCGAGCGCGAGATCGAGCGCGGCATTCCCGCCGAGCGCATCATCCTCGCCGGTTTTTCGCAAGGTGGCGCGGTGGTGCTCTACACCGGGCTCGTCGGCAAACATCGGCTCGGCGGCATCATGGCGCTCTCCACCTACGTGCCGCTGCAGGACGAAATCACCAAGTCCATCGACCGGAAACACCCGCCGACGCTGCCCGTCTTCATGGGCCACGGCAAATATGACGAAGTGGTTCGCCTGCAATACGGCGAAGCCTCACGCGACCTGCTCGAATCCTACGGCATCGAGGTCGAGTGGCACAGCTACCCCATCGCGCACGGCGTCAGCGCTCAGGAAGTGCACGACATGGAAGCCTGGTTCAAGCGCATTTTCGGCATGTAGCCGGCCCGGACTTGCCGCAGCGATCGCTGCGCCGACAGCATCCATCGACCGGCAGCACGCCAAGGGGTCGGGACAGCAAGCCGAGCCGATCAGTCCGAACGATCCGACAGGCGAGCTTCGGCGCGGGCAATCGCCTCGAGCACGGCCGCAGGTGCCGTACCGCCGAAATGACGCCGCGCGGCCACCGAACCGTCGAGCGTCAGCACCTCGTACACATCGCCGTCGATCCTGCCACTGAAGCTCTGCAGCACATCGAGCGGCAGTTCCGAGAGATCCTGCCCGACGGCGACACCGTGCGCCACCGCCTTGCCCACCACCTCGTGGGCATCACGAAAGGCGAGGCCCCTGCGCACGAGGTAGTCGGCGAGGTCGGTCGCGGTGGCATAGCCCTTCAGGGCCGCGGCACGCATGCTCTCGTGACGAAACTCGATGGCGGGCAGCATGTCGGCAAAGGCCCTCAGCGAGCCGAGCAGCGTGTCGAGCGAATCGAACAGCGGCTCCTTGTCTTCCTGATTGTCCTTGTTGTAGGTGAGCGGCTGCCCCTTCATGAGCGTCAGCAGGCTCACGAGATTGCCGACACTCCTGCCGCTCTTGCCACGCACGAGTTCGGCCACGTCCGGGTTCTTCTTCTGCGGCATGATCGAGGAGCCGGTACAGAAACGATCGGGCAGGCTCACGAAATCGAACTGCGCCGAGGTCCAGAGCACGAGTTCCTCGGCGATGCGCGAGAGATGCATGAGGCAGATCGCGGTGTCGGCGCAGAACTCGATGGCGAAGTCACGATCGCTGACCGCATCGAGCGAGTTCTCGCAGGGTGCATCGAAGCCCAGCAGCTCCGCGGTCAGCGCACGGTCGATCGGGTAGGAGGTGCCGGCGAGCGCCGCGGCACCGAGTGGCGAGCGGTTCAGGCGCCAGCGCGCATCGGCGAGGCGGTCGAGATCACGGTAGAGCATCTCGAACCAGGCCATGACATGGTGCCCTGCCGTGACCGGCTGCGCCGTCTGCAGGTGCGTGAAACCCGGCATGATCGCCGCGTGTTCGCGCTTCGCGAGGCCGAGCAGCCCTTCCAGCAGCCGCCGGAGTTCGGCCATGGCCTGATCGATGCCCGCGCGCAGGTGGAGACGCATGTCGGTGGCCACCTGATCGTTGCGCGAGCGCCCCGTGTGCAGGCGCTTGCCGGCGTCGCCGATCTTCGCGGTCAGCGCCGCCTCGATGTTCATGTGGACATCCTCGAGCGCCACCGACCACTCGAAACGCCCCGCCTCGATGTCATCGCGGATCGCCTCGAGCCCGCCGACGATGGCCTCGCGGTCATCCTCGCTCAGCACCCCCTGGCGCGCGAGCATGGTGGCGTGCGCGATGGAACCCGCGATGTCTTCCCGATACAGACGACGGTCGAAGTCGACCGAGGCCGTGAAGGCTTCGACGAAGGCATCGGTGGACTCGGTGAAGCGTCCACCCCAGAGTTTTCCGGTGCCGGAAGTCGGTTCACTGGCGTTGTCGGAACGGCCCTGTGGGCTGCCGGCCTTGTCGCTCATCGTGGTGGTGCTCTTGCTCGTTGTCGGTCGTCGGGTGTCTGCCGCGCAGGCGGCCGCTTCCTATAATAGCGATGATGAGCAAGCTGATCAGAATCGCCACCCGCGAAAGTCCACTCGCCCTGTGGCAGGCCGAGCATGTGCAGGCACGCCTGAGCACCGCACTTCCGGGCACCGAGGTTTCCCTCGCGCCCATGAGCACCTTCGGCGACCGCTGGCAGAAAACACCCCTGTCGGAGATCGGCGGCAAGAACCTCTTCGTGAAGGAACTCGAGGAAGCGATTCTGCGGGGCGAGGCCGACATTGCCGCGCACTCGATGAAGGACGTGGCGTCGACGCTGCCCGCGGGCTTCGGCATCGTCGCCGCACTGCCGCGCGAGAATCCCTTCGACGTACTGGTCTCCAATCGCTACCGGGCCCTCGACGAACTGCCCGCGGGTGCCGTCATCGGCACCTGCAGCCCGCGGCGCGTGGCGCAGCTCAGACTCCTCGGCCGTGGCTTCGAGATCCGCAACCTGCGCGGCAACATCAACACCCGCCTCGCGAAGCTCGACGCCGGCGAGTACGACGCCATCATCCTCGCCGCCGCCGGTCTCGAACGCCTCGGCATGCACGACCGCATTGCCGAGGTGCTGCCCATCGCCATCTCGCTGCCGGCCATCGGTCAGGGTATCGTCGGCATCGAAGCGCAGCTCGCCGACACGACACTGTGCCGGCAGGTGGCGAGCATCGCCGATGCCGACACCACACTGCGCCTCGGCGCCGAGCGCGCCTTCAGCCACCGTCTCGAAGGCGGCTGTTCGGCGCCGATGGCCGGCTACTGCACGATCGAGAACGGCGAGCTGCACCTTCGCGGGCGCGTGATTGCGCTTGACGGCAGTGAAGTGCTCGAAGCCGATGCCACGGCTCCGGCCACGCTCGAGGCAGCACAGGCACTCGGCACCGAACTCGCCGAGCGCCTGATCGCGCGCGGTGCGCGGCGCCTCCTCGACGACGCCGAAGCCATCGCCGCCGCCGCACGCGAGCGGGCGTGAAAACCGCGCTCGTTACCCGCCCCTCGGGCCAGGAAGGCGCTCTGGTGGCGGGTGTGGAAGCCCTGGGACTGACCGCCACCCATCTTGCCTGCATTGCCATCGAGCCTCTGCCGATCGTTGGCCTGGCAGATGCCATCGGCCATCACGACTGGGTTCTCTTCACCAGCCGCAACGCCGTGGCTGCCGCTCACGCCATCATGCCTCTGCCCTGGTGGCACGGCCTTTCCGGCACGTCATCCGTCCCGTCGCCCGTGCATGCGATCGGTGGCGCCACCGCCGATGCGCTGCGTGCCCACGGCGTGCAACCCGCCGAGATTGCCGACGGCCAATGGAACAGCGAAGCCTTCCTCGAACGGGTCGCACAACGGCAGCCCCGGTCGGTGCTGCTGATCAAGGGTGAAGGCGGACGGGGGCTGATCGAGGCCGAACTTGCCAGGCGCGGCATTCGCGCCGAGAGTGTCGCTGTCTATCGGCGGACGCTGCCCGAGCTCCCGGTTCGGGCCGTGCAGGACGCTCTCGGGCATCCGCGGCCCGATGTCATCCTGATCGGCAGCAACGAAACTCTCGTCAATCTCATGACACTTGCCGACGGCGCCGGTGTGACGGTGCCCGACGTGCCGATGATCGTCAACAGTCAGCGCTGCATGGCGCTGGCGAGAGACTGCGGGTTCTCGAAAGCCATCGGTGTTGCCGAACCACCGGGGGACAGGGGGCAACTGGCGCTGCTCGGGCAGCGTGCCGGTTGAACAGCCGGCAGAACCATCATCCTGCCCCCGGCGCAGCAGGTCATCAAGGCACAATGCCATGCGGGGAGCAGGAAATGAAGAACATCGCCGAAGATGTCTGGGTATTCGATGGTGAAACGGTCAGTTTTCTCTCGTTTCCGTTTACCACGCGCATGACGATCGTGGCACTGCCGGATGGTGATCTCTGGGTACACAGCCCCACAAGACTGGCGCCGGCCCTGCAGGCCAGGGTCGACGCCATGGGGCGCGTCAGATACATCATCGCGCCCAATCATCTTCACCATCTGTTCATCAAGGAATGGCAACAAGCCTATCCTGACGCCCTGCTGTACGGCACGGAAGAAGTGATCCGAAAACGCAGTGATATCGCCTTCAATGGAACTCTCGACGCTGCTGAGGGTTCACCATGGGAGCAGGAACTGGATCAATTGCTGTTCACCGGATCCCCGTTCATGCAGGAATGCGTGTTCCTTCACCGGAAGACAGGTGTGCTGGTGGTCGCGGATCTCATTGAGAATTTCACGCCCGATGCGCTGCCGTTCTTCAAGCGGCAGATTGCCGGGCTCGCCGGCATACTGGCTCCGAATGGAAAGATGCCCCTTGACTGGCGTTGCAGCTTTTTTCTTCGAAAGCGCGAGGCACGGCGACACGTACAACGAATGCTTGCCTGGAAACCGAAGAAGATCGTCTTGTCGCACGGAGAGATCATCGAAGAAAACGCTGAAGAATTCCTCAGAAGGTCGTTCAGGTGGGTGAAGCTTGCGGAGGCAGACGCCTGACAGGCCAGGGCATTCGGTCGCGGCCAGACTGCGTCGTCGCCTGACTTCCGCCGGGCGACCCTTCGATCCCGCTGCCGAAGGAAGTCAGGACCGCATCGAACCGCGGCGCAACGCGTGAGATTCCCTCACGCCGTGCGTTAGCCTTGACGATACGACAAGCATTCCGCCTGCAACGCCCATCCATGGAGCACGGCGGTTTTCTCGACACCGAGGAGTCAGAGGATGTTCAAGGGCAAACACGCCGCCACGACGCCGGCACTCGTGGTGGCCTGTCTGAGCGCCGCCTGCGCCACCGGACCGGCCAGCGAGCAGCTGCCTGTTGATATCATCCATGCACCGGTTGCAGGCAGTGATGTCAACGGCCATGCGCTCGGTCAATCCTCCAACGCCGACAGTCTGGCCATGTACATCGTCGCAAGGGACATGGTCGACGTACTCACGCAGATCGATGCCATCTCGACCGAGAACCTGCGTCTTCGCATGACGGCGCCGCAGGATGCCTTCGGCGAGGCCCTGCAGAGCAGCCTCGAGGAGGCCGGCTACCGCATCGGAATCAAGCGCAACCCCGACAAGACCAACCTGAGCTATGAATCGTGGCCTGCCGAATCCGCGGACGACGATGGTCCGAGCGACGCCATGACCTACGTGATCAGCATGGCCGACGTGAAACTCATGCGTGACTACACCCTCGAAGGCTACCGGACAAGACCCATCTCGCCGATGTTCACGAAAGGCGTGCATGCCGCCAGTCTCGACATCAGCGACGAGAACAACTTCCCGGCCACGACGCCGGCGAACGACATCCATGGCAGCGGCTCCGAGCCTGCGAGCAAGGTCACGAGTCCCGGCCCGGCGAACCTCGACTCGACGAGCAGGGACAGAGACCTGACCATCGTTGCCGAACAACCAGCCGATGGTCAGTACTTTCGCGCTGGCGACGTGATCAACCTGACGGTCAGCTCGAACACGGATGCGCTTGTCGACTGCTACTACGAGGATGGCGCCGGCAACGTCGCGAAGCTCTTCCCCAATCGGTTCTCACCGAGCCGCGTGCTTGCCGCCGGCGAGAGTCTCGAGATTCCGGGCACTGACCAGTGGCAACTGACTGCCACCAGGGCCAGAGCCACCGACCGCTTTCTCTGCCTTGCCTACGAGCCAGAAAAGGCCGAGGCGCTGGCAGGCCTGACCGACAGCCCCGATCTCGAACCTCTTCCGGACGCCGATCTCGACGAGATCGGTCGTCAGTATCAGGCCCTTCTGGGCGACCAGCTCGCCAGCGGGCAATACCACATTGACGTGAACCCGTAGGAACACCAACCATGCATACCATGATGAACCTGACCCGGCAACGGCACATCGTCGGAACGAGCGCTCGCTGCCTCGTCGTCGCCCTCGCCCTTCTCGCCTCGAGCAACCTCTCTGCCGATACGGGCCGGGAGCGCAACATGATCTACTACACGACGCCCCCGGGGCCCGCGGAAATCGGTCGGCAGCTCTTTCCCACCCGTCTCGATACCGCCGCGAAGACCCGCAGCATCGCCATCATGCAGCCGGCTGCGAACGAGCCTGCCGCAGACGACATCGAAACCTCCATCGGCATGCCGATCCTGTTCTACTTCGACAAGACCATCATCCGCGAACGATCCCGCCCTTTCCTCGACAGCGTGGGCGAGATGCTGACCATGACAGAGTACGCCGACAGAAAGCTCGTCATCGAAGGTCATACCGATTCGATCGGAACGAAAGCCTACAATCAGGATCTTTCGGAGCGACGCGCCGAAGCCATACGTGACTACCTCGTCGGCAAGCACCATATCGACCCTTCGCGTCTCGTCACCGTCGGCAAGGGTGAGTCGATGCTCTACCAGCCCGACAAGCCACGGAGCGCCATCAACCGGCGGGTGGAATTCCTCGCGCACGAGGAAGGGTAATCGATGGAGGTCGACAGCAGTTGCCTGCCGACCTCCGGAACGCAGCAACTCGCTCGGCGGCTTACGGAAGCGCCACTCGCACCGGCACCCACCTGGCGCGCTGCACGGAGCCCACCGGTATTGCCGCGGATCACGTGTCGCACGGCGGCAGGAAACCCGGGAATCAGATCACACCCGTTCCCGGCGCGATGACAACGACCAGCGATGTAGTCAGAAACTCAACCCACATGTCTGCTTTCTCCTGCGTCCTTCGATACATAAATCGCATCGGGAGACAGAAGCAGTTCCATGTCGGTCGTGACTTCGAACCTGTTGCCGATCATCCCGGCAAGCTCGCTCATGAGCTTTGCCACGTCAGCCGAGCCGCCTTCATGCAAGGCTTCGGCAACGATCAGGGCGTGTGACGTCTCTGCAGAAACCGCGGAAATTCTGCTTTGGCGGTTTGCCCATCTTCGTGCATGAGCGTTGCCTTCCTCATCGGCGAAGATGACTTCATCCGGATCTGGTACTTCGGTCTCCCCGGAGAACGCGAGATACGTTTCGTTGCCTTTGGCCTGCCTGACTTCCAGATCACCGACCATATGATGAAGATCGAACACCGCAACCGGTATGGCACTTGCCGCAGACGCAGCATTGCAGAGATCAATCAGAGGATGCAGCGTGGGCAACGAACCCCCCTTTCGCAGCCGCCGGAGCAGCGCCTCGGACGCGCAGCGATACCGCGTCGGCTTCAGGCCCATTGTGGAATATGCGCGCCGCCACGCTCGCACCTCCGGAAACGCGCCTTCCGCTTCGGCCTCGAGGCGCTGAAGCGCTCTCGCGGTCAGGGTTGCCACTTCGGCGGTGACCGTGACATCCGCCCGGATGCCATCCAGTTCAAGAACCCCCGTTACCCTGCTCGGAAAGGTATGTTGCATGTATGTTGAATACAGAAACCGCATTCTGACCCCCTCGTTTTCCGAGACTGTAGGAGACTGAGGCGAATCAGGATTGAACAATATTGCAAGCTAAACTGCAAAACACCCCGGCGTCAGACCAAGCTGGCGCGAAAAGGTCCGTGTCATGTGGCTCTGATCCGAAAACCCGCAGGCAAGTGCGGTGTCGGCGAGAGAGCAGCCTTCCATGATCATGTCCTTCGCGCGCTTCACACGATGTTGTGTGAGATAGGCATGAGGGGTGGCGCCCATTTCCCGCGAAAACCGGCGCAGGATCTGGAATCTGCTGGTGCCCGTGGCATTGGCAAAGTCAACGAGCGACAACGGTGCTCCCCAACCCTGCCGGATCATGTCGAGAACGGTCTGGACCTCATGTGAGCGATGCATTGCCTGTCTGGCATGGCAACCTTCATCCGACTGCAAATGCGCGGCAAGCGCAAGCATCACCAGTTGTTCAGCATGATCCCGGTCGGACTGGTCAAGCGTCAGTGCCGCGAAAGCATCAATCGTCAGCTTCAACGCCCTTTTCGATGTATTGACCGGGCGAGCGAACTGCGCGCTTTCAACCGGCAGCCCGCTGAACTCCGCAGTGGCGGCGGGGGAAAGAAACACCATGCGCCAATGCCGCGGTTCGTCTCGGCGACCAATCCCATCATGTACCTCAGCGGGGTTGACGGTGATGGTATTGCCAACCTGCGCCTCGACCAGGCCTCGGCCGCTCCAGCTAGCCTGTCCGCCCGAGACGATGTAACCGAAGCCAAACTCGTCATGCGTGTGGCGCGGAAACGTCCGATCGGATTTGATCGAGATCGCGTCTGTTCCCGAAAGAACGGTCTGATGACGTACGGAACGATGCATGAGACTTCAATACCATGGCGGTCTGTCTGATATTCAATCCGCAGTGCTCACAGCGCGAGCGCTTGAGCCGATTTCAGACCTGTAAAATAAAGTATCACGAGGATGTGCAGTACGTTGTGAGCACCGGCGCCACTCCCGGATTTCTGACGCCGAATCCTTCTGCGAACTCTCGCTCGACTGCCTGACCGGTGGCCTCACTCATCGGTACAACAGTGGCGCACGAGAGTGTCTTCGCCAGAATGAAACTGTGCACGGGTTCCGATCGCGGGAATCTGCAGGCGATACAATCGCATCTCCACCGTACGCAACACGTCCGACCGGGGGCGCATACCACCGGGGTGTCCATTGGATCTGATTCTGCTGCCGCTGCTTCTGCTCTTTCTCCTGCTGACACCTGTCGCCATTGTCTGGCTGATCGTCAGTCACCTCCGACTCATGCGCGAATTCAGCGCATTCCGGGAGCGCGTCGAGCGACAGCTCGAACAGCGGGGTGCCGGCCTTGCGACAGCCGTCATCGGAAAAACGACATCGACCGCAGCAATCGGCACAGACGGCAACGTCGCCCCTGCCGCCACCATGCCGACGAAACCAGCCACGACCGCGCCGGTTGCACCGGCGCCGTCCGAACCGGCGGCTGCTTCGGTCGAAACGCATCAGGGCGTGATCCGATTGCCTGAAGGGCTGACCCGACTGTTTGATGGCTCGACGAAATCGTCTGACGGTACGACCGAATCATCAGCGCACTCGATCGAAACAACGCCACCTTTCGCCTATGTCTTCGACGTGGCGAATCTTGTACGCCTCGGCAACTGGCTTCGCGACAACTGGTTCATCGTGGTCGCGGCCGTGTCTCTGGCGCTCGCGGGTGTCTTTCTCGTCCAGTACGGTATCGAGAAAGGCCTGCTGTCACCGCGTGTACGCGTGGCCGTGGCCGTGGCCTTCGGCTTCACCCTCATCGGCATCGGCGACTGGGCCAGGCGGAAACTCGCTGGCGTGGATGAAGATGCCGTCGGTTTTCTGCCCTCGGGCTTCGCGAGTGCCGGCATCGTCACGCTGTTTGCGACCGCGCTCGCAGCCCGGCATCTCTACGGCATGCTGGGCGCCGAATCCGTCTTCATCGCCCTGCTCGTCATCGCCACCCTTGCGCTGGTGCTCGGCTGGCTCTTCGGTACCTTTCTCGGGGCCATCGGCATTCTCGGCGCGGTCGCCGCGCCCTTCATCGTCGGCGGCGAGAGCAGCAGCACCGACTGGTTGTTCCATTACTTCGCACTCGTCGCCATCGTCGGGCTCGGTGTTGACGCGGCTCGACATTCGGCCTGGCTGTCGAGCCTCGCCGTCGGTGCCACGTCGCTGGCCTCAGGGCTGGTCTTCCTTGACGGGCGATCCACATATCTACTCGGATTCGCAGCACTCGTGGCACTGGGCTGCACCTTCATCCCGTCGCTGCAGCTTCGCCCCGGCTTTCCCGGTGCGATGTGCTTCGGACGGATCACCGGCCTCGGGGAGCGCGGCAGCCCCCGTTTCGAAACCCGGCTGGCCACCGCCGGCATCGCGGTACTGGCCGTGGCATCGGTTGCGGTGTCTTTCGATGGAACCGGCTTCTGGCTCGCGCTCATCGCGCTGAGCGTTGCCGTTCTCGTCATTGCGCTGTGGCTGCAGCAAGGAAGCACCCTGGACGACCTGGCAGCCGCCCTGGCAGTGGTTCTGCTGCTGATCGTGGGTTTGCATGGCGCCGGTACCCACCCGGCATCCGAAATGCTGTCGGCCGGCATTGCCGGCATCTCGCTACCGCGAAGCATCACGCTGCTCGTGTGTCTCGGTGTTGCGATCTCGGCACTCGCGTTCTGGCGTTACTGCCGGGGCACACGGTTTCCGACGCAATGGGCCATCGGAAGTGCCCTGTCTGCACCGGTGATGAGCCTCCTGATCGCGCTGTTGTGGTCACCGCTCGAATTTCTCGACAGGGATGTCTGGGCAATGCACGTGGCGCTCGTTGCCGTCGCCATGAGTGCCTTTGCCGAGCGAGCCTACCGAGGCAGTCGTGACGATCGACTGGTTGCCGCCATTCATGCCCTCGCCGGATACAACATGATCGGCTATGGCCTGACGGTCATGCTGACCGACACGGCTCTGACCCTTGCGCTTGCCGCCCTTGCCGCATCAGCCGCCTGGGTCGACCGACGATTCGATCTGCGGCTCGCCACCTGGTTCATCCAGGTCGCGGTAGCCGTCTGTGTCTATCGCCTGGTGGTGCAGCCCGGCGTCTTGTGGGCACTCGATGCCGCACTGGCCGAGGTCACGCTGGCCTATCTCGGCACCGCCGCCATGCTTGCCGCCACCTGGTGGCTGCTCGACCATCGCCAGCGAACGGCCGGCCGGGGTGCAACGGAATCTGCGGTCGTTGCCCTGGTCGGCATCTACGCATGTGTGCTTCTGTATCGTTTCCTCGACAACGGACAGGTCTTCGCGCACTGGTCTCTGTCCCTGTTCGGCATGATCTGGCTGATCATGGCAGCCGTGCATCTTCGCCGTTACCTCGACGCCGATGCCCTGCGCTGGCTGCATGGCATGCTGGCGGGCCTGTTCCTGTGCATCGCACTGACACTGATCGGGGCAAGCACGATGATCTTCAATCCGCTGCAGTTCCATGATCGCGTGCTGGGCCCACCCGTGTTCAACAGCCTGCTCGTTGCCTACCTGCTGCCCGCGATCGGCTTCGCTGCCTTCGGTAAAGTCTGCGGCACAGACAATGTCAATTGCCGCAGGGCGGCGTTCGGCATCGCGCTCGCACTGACCGCGTTCTACATCGGCCTGGCGATCCGGCACCTGTGGCATGGCTCGTTCATCGACGGCAGCAACATTCTCGATGGCGAGCTCTACACCTATACCATCGCCCTGCTGATCGCGGGTGCATCCACGCTGGTGCTCGGTTTCGTGCGTGGCTCCGACATGCTGCGACGGATCGGCCTCGGCATCCTTGCCGTTGCCATCGCCAAGGTCTACTTCATCGACACGCGCGGTCTTCAGGGGCTCGCCCGCGTGCTCTCCTTCCTTGCTCTCGGTCTGGTTCTGGCCGCTCTGGCGCTGGTCAATCGCTGGATGTCCCGGCGTGGGCCGGGCAGCAGTGATGACGACGATGACAGCCGACCTTGCGATACTGCAACGTGGGCCGGCGCGGACTGAGCAGATCGCGGTGAGCGGTCATCTTCATCGAAAGGTGCAGGCGGTCGCGCGTTCGACAGTGATTCCTTCTTCCTGCTCGACACCTTCAGCTTGAGCAACCACATCATGACCCTGTGCCTGAGACGCAGCCTGGCGTAATCGATGCCACCTCGAAAATGAAAGAACCTGATGTTTTCACGAACTTCGGGCGGAAAATTCTTCTCCATCACGGGAATGAATGCACTTTTCAACTCGGGATTCTCCAGGCCCACTGTAAACACCACAACGTGCTTGTGCTTCAGGATTTCATGGTTATCGACGACGACCGCATTACAGGCACTTCCGCCGACCCGCCCTCCTGACGCGAAATCATGGTCATCCGTTCCTCCGGCAAATGCCACTATTGCAGGTTCCGGAGGCACGGCAAGTGATACGGTAGAGTCATTCACAACGTCAACACCGGACAAACCAGAAATAGGGAGGTTTCACGTGAAACGACCAATCCATCTCCTGCCCGGGGCGCTGGTGCTTTCGTCCACCATCGCCCTTGCCGATCCGACCATCGACGGCCTTGTCATCAGCTGGCCGGACGATGGCTGGTACCAGGTGCAGATTACCGACACCTACATCGAGGTCTGCCAGGGAGGCCGTTCCTGCGAAGTGCCGGAAAGCGGTGCCTACAACATCATCAACCACACCACCGGTCAGCGTTGGGAAAACGTACAGGTCACTGCCGATGAAGACAACGGCGGCATTCCCGATACCGATACCGATACCGATACCGATTCCGGCATAGATACCGTCACCGTCACCGGCAACATCATCAGCTGGCCGGACGATGGCTGGTATCAGGTTCAGACGGCCGATACCTACATCGAGATCTGCCAGGGAGGCCGCTCCTGCGAGGTACCGGAAAGCGGCGTCTATCACGTCATCAACCACACTACCGGTCAGCGTTGGGAAAACGTGCAGGTCACTGCCGATGAAGACAACGACGACACTCCCGACACCGTCACCGTCGTCGGCAACATCATCAGCTGGCCGGACGATGGCTGGTATCAGGTTCAGAACGCATCGACCTACGACACTCTCTGCGAAGGCGGGCTGAGCTGCACCGTGCCCGATGGCGTGTACAACGTCATCAACCACACCACCGGGATGCGCCACGAAAACATCGAGGTTGGAGGTGACGGAACCGCATTCCCGCCATCGGACAGCGATCTCGCCCTGAATACCGAAACCTATGGGCAGGATGGTTACGGGATCGACGATGTGGTACGAGTGGATGTGCGCACGGCAACCACACCGGGCACCTGTACGGTGGATGACCAGTCGGGCTGCACGCTGGACGACGTCAACGACGATGTCGTCAGCAATGACGCCCTGACCGTCGACATACCCGTGCACGTGCAGACCGATCAACTACCCGACGATGGTCTCGTCACGAACGGCAAACTCCGTCAGAGAGGTGGTGGTGCACGCTACGCGCCGCAGAAGTCCTACCGCCTGAAGCTCAAGAGCAAGACAGTGCTGTGGCGCAACGAGCGCTTCTTCCAGCTCAACAAGCATCCTTACGACAATTCACGCATTCGCAACAAGCTCGCTTTCGACATGATGAGCCGGGTGCCGCACCTGCCGAGCTTCCGCACCCAGCTCGTCAATCTCTGGATCGACGACGGTGAGGGTCCGACCGACTACGGCCTGTTCACGCACGTCGAACGCGCCGATGACGACTATCTCGAACGCCAGGGGCTCGACAAGGACGGCAACCTCTACAAGGCCAGGGACTTCCGATTCAACGCGAGCGACCTCGCCGACGTACAGGTCGACGACAAGGGCAAGCCACTCAACAAGGATCGCTTCGAAAGCTCGCTCGATATCAAGGAAGGCAAGGATCATCGCGCGCTTGTCGCCATGCTCGAAGCCGTGCTGGATCCGAACCGCAGCTTTGATACGGTGGTGGATCAGTACTTCAATGCCAACAACGTCAAGGCCTGGATGGCCACCAATCTGCTGCTGCGGCAGTACGATGCCACACGGCACAACTTCTATCTCTACAATCCCTCGGGCTCGGAGCGTTTCTACTTCATTCCCTGGGACTACGACTCCGCGATGGGAGCATGGCGCTTTCCACCCAACGAGATGACGCCGGACGCCCTGCGTCAACGCATCGAGTATGGCTATGCCGGTGCCTGGGAAAACGTGTTCACTTCCCGCTACTACCGGCTGCCAGGCATTCATGAAGAACTGATTGCGGCCGCCGAGGAAATCCATCGGAACCACATCACCGATGCGCTGATTGCAGATCGCGCGTCGGTGTATGCACAGCTGGTGACACCGTGGGAAACGCAGTTGCCCGACAGCGAACACAATCCCTATTTCAGTGTGAACAGTGCCATGTCACTGGCCGACGGGCCCGCCACGAACCTTGCGCTGCTGCGTACGGACTTCGGCCTGCCGATGCCGCCGCGCATGGCAGCGCCTCGCGAACAGGACGGCGTCTGGCATTTCGCCTGGGATCCGGCCTACGACGTGACCGAATCCAGCTCGATGAGCTATGACCTCACCATCGCGACCGATCCCGGTTTTTCGGGCGCGAACCTTGTTGTCAGCGAATCGGCGGCGGATGGGCAGCTGTCTCTCGACATTCCGTCGTCATCCCTGTCTTCGGGCAGCTACTATGCGCGCCTCGTGGCCCGGCCCAGTGCCGATCCCGACCGGTTGTGGCAGGTTGCCTCGAACTACGTGAACGAGAACGGTACCCGTTACTACGGCGTCGTCGCCTTCACCGTGCCCTGACGGTGTTCATTTACCGTGCCCTGACGATAGTGATCGTGCCATGGCAGGCTGTCTGATCACTCGGGTGGCATTGTCGACAAGGCATTGCAGCCGTAATGACGACAATGCCAGTCCGTCTTCGTCAACGCAGCCCGAACCGAGACGGGCTGCGCCGACACGACAATCACCCCTCGCCGTCGTCTCCGGGCTTCTGCCCCATCAGCTCTGCCTGCAGGGTGTTGTCTTCCTGGATTTCAAGCCAGGCGGCGTTGACCACCGCGAAGAGCGCGGCGGCAGCGAGTCCGAGGATCCAGGTGAAATACCACATGATGTTGTCTCCGAATTCGGTGTTGTCGGGTGAGAACCGCGGCCACTCCTAATAGGAGTGACCGGGGCCTTCGACGTCTTCTTTGGTGACCTTGCCCCAGATCACCTTGTAGACCCAGGCCGTGTACGTGAGCACGAGCGGCAGGAAGATGATCGTGGCTATCAGCATCACGAACAGCGTGAGATGTGACGAAGAGCTGTCCCATACCGTGAGTGACGAGTTCGGGTCGATGTTCGACGGCAGGATGAAGGGGAACATGGTGAAACCCACCGAGAGAATCATGCCCGTGATGGCGAGCTTGGAACTCAGAAAGGTGGCGACCTCACGCCCCGCCTGCATGCTCTTCATGGCGAAGAAGGTGCCGACGAAGCCGAGCAGCGGTGCGATGGCGATCCACGGGCGTTCGGCATAGGCCGCGAGCCAGTTGCCACCGCGCGTCACTTCCGAGAGGAGCGGGTTCGAGGGACCGTCGGTCACGGGCTCGTTCACGAAGGCATAGCCATCGATGATGAGCGCAAGCAGAATGCCATTGACCGCATAGAGCACCAGCACGACCATGGCGGCTCTGGTGCCGTAGTTCCGGGCTCGCTGCTGGACCTCGCCTTCGGTACGAATCGAAAGCCACGCGGCGCCGTGCATGATGAGCATGGCAAGCGACGTCAGCCCCACCAGCAGTGCATAGGGGTTCAGGAGACCGAAGAAGCTGCCCTCGTAGATGGGGTAGAGGTTTTCGGTCAGCCGGAAGGGAACGCCGATGAGCACATTGCCCACGGCCACGCCGAAGACCAGCGCCGGCACCGCACCGCCGACGAACAGTGCCCAGTCCCAGGCGCTGCGCCAGACGGCGCTTTCGCGCTTCGAGCGGTACTTGAAGGCGACCGGCCGGAGAATGAGCGCCGCGAGTACCAGGAACATCGCGATGTAGAAGCCCGAGAAACTCACGGCGTAGAGTGGTGGCCAGGCGGCGAAGATCGCTCCGCCCCCGAGAATGAACCACACCTGATTGCCTTCCCAGACCGGACCGATGGTGTTGATGACCACGCGGCGCTCGGTATCGGTCTTCGCGATGAAGGGCAGCAGCGCTCCGACACCCATGTCGAAGCCGTCGGTGATCGCAAAGCCGATCAGCAGCACACCGAGGAGCACCCACCAGATGACTCGAAGGACATCGAAACTCAGAAGTTCGTGCATGATCATGATGCGCTTTCCTCACGTTGCATGGGATTGGCCGTGGCAAGGTCACCGCCACGCATGTCGCGGCGTGACTCGAACCAGGCATCGGTTTCCGCCACCTCTTCCTGCGGGCCCTTCCTGATGTACTTGATCATGAGGCCCATCTCGACGATGAACAGAATGGTGTAGAAGATCGCGAAGCCCGCGATGGTGAACAGGACGTTCGCAATGCTGAGATGACTCACCGACATCGCTGTCGGCAGCACCCCGTCCACCGTCCAGGGCTGCCGGCCGTACTCGGCCACGAACCAGCCCATCTCGGCAGCAATCCAGGGTGCAGGAATGACCAGTACCGCCAGCCACAGCGCAGGACGCGGGAACTGCATCTGTCTGAAGGATGCACGGTAGAAGAAGTAGGCCATGATGGCGATGAAGGCGAAACCGAGCCCGACCATGATGCGGAAGGCCCAGAACATCGGCGCAACGCGCGGCATGGTGTCTTCCGCCGCCTGCGCGATCTGCTCGTCGGTGGCCTCGCGTGGGTCGTCGACGTAGCGAAGCAGCAGGTAGGCAAAACCGAGGTCGCGCCCGTTGGCCTCGAAGCGTTCGCGAAGCTCGTCGCTGACGTTGCCGCGGCTTTCACGAATCTCGAGCAGGGCGTCATAGGCCTCGATGCCATTGCGCACACGCCCTTCGGCTTCCTCGACGAGTTCCTTGATGCCCGGTACCGGCGTATCGAACGATCGTGTGCCGATGATGCCCATGACCCAGGGGATATGCACGGCGTAATGGGTTTCGCGCGCTTCGGAATCGGGGAAACCGAAGGCGGTGAACGAAGCCGGTGCCGGTTCCGTTTCCCACATGCCTTCCATGACCGCGAGCTTCATGCGCTGCGAGTGCGTGGTGGCATAGCCCGACTCGTCACCGAGGATGACGACCGAGAAAGCGGCCGCGAGGCCGAAACTGGCGGCGACGGCAATCGAGCGTCGTGCGAGTTCCGTGTGGCGAGATTTGAGGAGATAGAAGGCCGACACGCCGAGCACGAACACGGCGGCGGTCACGTAACCGGCCGACACCGTATGCACGAATTTCGCCTGCGCCACGGGGTTGAACATGACGTCATAGAAACTTGTCATTTCCATGCGCATGCTGATCGGGTTGAATTCCGAACCCACCGGGTTCTGCATCCAGCCGTTGGCGATCAGAATCCACAGCGCCGAAAAGTTCGAGCCGAACGCGACCAGCCAGGTGACCATGCAATGCGCTTTCTTCGAGAGCCTGTCCCAGCCGAAGAAGAACAGCCCCACGAAGGTGGCTTCGAGGAAGAAGGCCATGAGGCCTTCGATGGCCAGCGGAGCGCCGAAGATATCCCCGACGTAATGGCTGTAGTAGCTCCAGTTCATGCCGAACTGGAACTCCATGGTGATGCCCGTGGCCACACCGAGTGCGAAGTTGATGCCGAACAGCGTGCCCCAGAATTTCGTCATCTGACGCCAGATGGGTCGATCGGTGATGACATATACAGTCTCCATGATCGCAACGACCATGGACAGACCGAGCGTCAGTGGCACGAACAGAAAGTGATACATCGCGGTCATTGCAAACTGCAAGCGCGAGAGTTCAACGAGACCTAAGTCCATGGGACGCCTCTACTGATGAAAGAAAATACGGTTCGCCGGTACGGCAAGCCTGTTGCCAGACGACGAGCCACTGTTACCGACAAGCGACGGTCAAAGCCCACGCATTACCATTTTGAAAGCTGCTGAAACGGCTTTCGGTGACTTTGTTACGCCACGACAGTATGAATGCAAGAATAGTGCCAGTCCCGACGGGCATGACACTCTGCAATGGCTCCCGGAAAACCGGCAGCGAGCCTGCAGGGACTCAGCCGATGTCGAGCACTCGGGTAGCCCAGGCGGTTTCGGCCACGCGGTGGCTTGCCAGCACGATCGCGGCATCCGGATGCCAGGCATCGATGCCCGCCAGCACCTTTTCCGCCGTGGCCCGATCGAGCCCCTCGGTGGGCTCATCGAGCAGTATCACCGGCGTGCGTCGTGCCAGGACTCGTGCCAGTGCCAGACGCCGCTGCTCGCCCCCGGAGAAACCCGCACCGGCTTCACCGATGCGCGCCGTCAAGCCACCGCCGCGACGCACACGCTCCGCCAGTTGCAGGTGTTCGAGCAAGGCCCGGGCCGCATCATCGGACAGATCCGGCTGACCGAGACGCAGGGCGTCGGCAACCGTACCACTGATCAGCGCGCTGCGCTGAGGCAGAAGGGTGAGCGAGTGGCGAAGCACCTCGTTGCCCTCTGCATCTCCGGCCGTGCTGCGCCCGAGTTCGTGGCCACTGACGACGATCCGCCCGGCATCGGCCGGCAGCAGACCCGCCAGCAGCCACAGTACCGTGCTCTTGCCGCCACCGCTGGGGCCGACCAGCGCCAGTCGCTCGCCAGGGGCAACCGTGAACGACAGGCCATCGACCACGTTCTGGCTGGCCGCATGACGTCGGTAGGTCAGATCATCCACGACGATCAGCGGTGCGGCGGCAACGTTCAGGTCTGCGCGGGTGTTCGCACTGCCACTCATACCGGCAGCAATGTCATCATCAGCCACGGCCTCGGCATCAGTGGCGGTGTCGCCCGAGAGGCGGGCCGGTCGATGGCCTTCTCGTGCCTGCAGCAGCGCTTCGATGCGTTCGGCCGCATCCATGAAACGCCCCACTTCGTGTACACCGCGACGCAGTGGCGCCAATGCCTCGAGCAAGGCCAGGGAGGCAAACAGTGCCAGAGCCAGCTGCGGCAGATCGATGTCCCCAACCGTGAAAAGACCGCTGCCGATGACCAGCGCGCCGGTGCTCGCCACCATCCCCACCAGTTGCAGCAGAAAGCCGCTCTGCCGCTCCTGGCGATCGAGCACCGCGAGTGCACGGCGGTGACGCTGCTCCGAACGGACGATGGCGCGTTGCTGCGCGGGCATGCGGCCCGACATCAGCAGGTCGGTGCGCATCCGGCCGAGTTCCGCCGCCTGTCGACGCATGCGCTGGAAGGTCATTTCAGCCAGCCTGGCGGGCTTGCGCGAGCGCTGCAAGGCATGGGCGAGCACGCCGATACCACCGAGGAACTGCACGCCCACGATCCACACGGCCAGTCGCCAGTCCACCAGCCAGGCCAGCAGAACCAGCGCAAGCAACTGGATCGAGAGGGCGGCAGCAACCGGCAGCACGAGCCGGAGCGGTACCGCGTCGAGCGTATCCACATCGCTCGTCAGGCGGTTGAGCAGATGCGTGCTGCGCAACTGCTGCAGGGCAGCGAGCGGTGCGCTCAGTACCGCGGCCAGCAGCTGCACGCGAAGGTTGGCCAGACTTCGGAGCGTCGCATCGTGCGTGGTGATCCGTTCACCGTAGCGCGCTGCGGTACGTCCGAGCGCGAAGAAGCGCACACCGGCACTCGGGCGGAAGAAATCGAAGCTCAGGCCAACTCCGAGCAGACCGGCGAGCGCGGATGCCGTGATGAACCAGCCCGCAAGACCCAGCAGTGCGATGCCGAAGGCCAGCACCACGATCGACAGGACAAGTCCTGCCGACCAGGCACCGCGATTGGCCCGCCACAGCATGCCGATGACGTTTCGCAGCGCAGTCACGAATCACCGTCCGGTGTCGTTGCCGGGTCAGTGTGCGACTCTGGCGCCGCCGGCAACTCCGGCGCTGGCTCCGGTGCCGCTTCCGTGAGAACCAGGCGGCTGTCCATCGACTCGGCAAGCGCTTCGTCGTGCGTGGCGACGATCACAGACACACCCCGGGCAACGAGCCCGCACAGGGTCTGCCGCACCTGCTCGGCGGTGGCTTCGTCGAGATCGGCAGTCGGTTCGTCGGCCAGCACCACGGCAGGGTCGGCGAGCAGCAGACGCGCCAGCGACAGTCGCCGCGCTTCGCCGCCGGACACCCCCGCCCCGCTTTCCCCCGGTATCGCGTCGAGCCCTCCCGGCAACCGCTCCACGACCTCCACGGCACCGGCCGCATCGAGCGCGGCAAGGATGGCATCGTCGTTCGTGCCGGGTGGTGCCGCCAGCAGAAGGTTGTGCCTGAGACTGCCTTCCGCGAAGGCCGGAGACTGCGACATCCAGCCGATGCGCTGTCGCCAGGCGGCGGCGTTGGCGTCGTCGAGCGGCATGCCGTCGATCATGACCCGGCCGCTGTCGGCCTGCTGCAGCCCGGAGAGCAGGTAGAGCAGCGTGCTCTTGCCGCTGCCGGAAGGGCCGCACAGGGCAAGGCTCCCGCCGGGCGCGAGATCGATGTCCGGCCAGGCAAGGTGCTCACCGACAGCACTTTCGAGCACCAGTGATTCGGTCTGCAGCCGCGGAGGCCCGTCACCGATGGCAGGCACGAGCGGAGCACCGGCTTCTGCCACCTCCGCTTCGGTTGCAGGTGCGTCGGCACCCGCCGTGTCGGCACCTTCTGCGTCAGCACCTTCTGCGTCAGCACCCTCTGCATCGGCACCATCCGCATCGCCAGCAGTGAGGCCGCCGACGATTCGGTTCGCTGCCAGCGCTTCGCTGTCGGCCAGTTCCTGCTGCACCGCCAGTGCCGCCGCACGATCGTGCCACGCGGCGCCGAGTTCGCGCAGCGGTTGATAGAACTCGGGTGCCAGCAGGAGGATGAACAGGCCTTCGAAGAGCGTCAGCGGCGACCCCCAGGTGCCGACGGTCACGAGGCCCAGCAGCGAAAAGCCGACGTGCACGGCCACGAGGGCAACGCCGATGGCCGCAAAGAGTTCGAGCACCGTGGAAGACAGAAAGGCGATTCCGAGCACGCGCATGGTGCGCTGGCGCAAACCGTTGGCGGCCTCCCGAAACCGCGCGAGGCTTCGCTCCTCGGCCGCCAGCACCCGGATGTCCACCCTCGCTGCAATGCGCTCCAGAAGCAGTGCATTCATGCTGCCGATCTCCTGCAGATGCGCTTCGCTGGCCTTGCCGGCGGCCTGCCCGATCAGTGCCATGAACAGCGGAATCAAGGGACCGGTAATGAGCAGGATCAGCGCTGCCACCCAGGAAAAGGGCAGTACCGCCAGAATGAACAGCAGGGGCACCAGACGCACCCGCGCCTCGGCGATGCGATAGCGCATGAGCCAGGGCTGCAGCAAGGCAACCTTCTCCGCGACCAGCGCCGCGAATTCCGCCGAACTGCGCCCGGACACCTCGCGCGGAGAGCGTCGGCTCTCGATGACAAGCTGCCGGTCGCGCTCCTCCGCCATGACCGCGTCGGCAACCGTGAAGGCAAGCCCGCCGGAACGCGTCTCCAGCGCCGCACGGCACAGTCCGACGAGGGCGAAACCGATGATCGGCCACCAGGGAAGGGCCCGGAACCAGGCACCGCCGTCATCGGCACCGGCAAGATCACCGCCGGAAACACGCCACAGGACCTCGCCGGCATCGGGTACCGAGCCGACACCGTCACCGATGCCGAGCACCGCCGCCAGGCTCGCCAGTGCCAGCGCAAGGCAGGCAGCCTGTGCCACCCAGAGAAGGCTGGCCAGCGTGGCAAGGGACCTTGCCGCGCGCATGCTGCGGCTCTCCCGGGGTGTCACGTCGGCGACGCCTCAGCGATGCTTCAGGCTTTCGAGCAGATAGCTCACACAGCCATCGAGGCTGGCCATGCGAGGGTAGTCCATTTCCGGTATGCGCAGCCCAAGCTGTCTTTCCAGCGAAAGCACGAAATTGAGGTAGTCGACGGAATCGAGTTCGAACTGATCGCGAAAGGGCACACCGGGATCCAGTGTGTTCCTGTCGGCATCGGCGGCGATGTCTTCGAGGGTATCGATAGCGGTGCGGCGGAGTTCGTCTTCGTTCATGTTGCCTGGCGCAGGGTGCTGGTTCATGTGTTTCCGTTGTCGATGAGCGTGGAAGTATCCCCTTCGGGCAGTCCGAGTTCCCGTGCCCTGAGCAGTCTTCTCATCACCTTGCCGGAACGGGTCAGTGGCAATTCCCTGCAGAATTCGATTTCGCGCGGTGCAATTGCGGCACCGAGACGCCGGCGCGCATGAGCGCTCAGCTCACGGCGCAGTTCCCGATTCTCCGCGATATCCGCCTTGACGACAACATAGGCCTTGACGCGCTCGCCGATCAGCTCGTCCGGCACACCGATCACGCCGGCATTGGCGACGAGCGGATGATCGAGCAGCGCGCGCTCGATTTCGTGCGGGCCGACGAGATGGCCGGCCGTCTTGATGACATCGTCGCTGCGCCCGACAAACCAGTAGTAACCGTCCTCGTCACGACTGGCGAGGTCGCCACTGAGGTACCAGCCATCGATGAAACAGCGCCGATAGCGCTCCGTCTCACCGAGATAGTCACGAAACATCGAAGGCCAGCCGGCCTTCAGGGCCAGTTCGCCCACCGCGCCCGGCGTGTCGACCCGTTCGAGCCCGCCGCCGTGCAGACGTCGCACCACGGCAGCCTCGATACCGGGCAGGGGGCGTCCCATCGACCCCGGTCTGACCGGCATGCTGCGGTAGTTGGCAATCATGATTGCTCCGGTTTCGGTCTGCCACCAGTTGTCGAGCAGCGGCAGCCCGATGGTCTTCCGGCTCCACTCTACCGCATCGGGTGCCAGCGGTTCACCGACGCTTGCCACCAGCCTGAGCGCGGAGAGGTCCGCCTGGCCCGTGCTCTCCGGGCCGGCACGCATCATCATGCGGACTGCCGTGGGCGAGGTGTACCAGATGTTCACCCCTTCGCCTGCGAGGATCTCGAACCAGCGTCGCGCGTTGAATTCCGCGTCGTCGACGATGAGCGTGACGCCGACCACGAGCGGCGCAATCAGGCCATACACGATGCCCGTCACCCAACCGGGGTCTGCGGTACACCAGTAGATGTCCCCGGCCTGGAGATCGAGTGCATGGCGGCCGCTGGCGTACTGGGCAAGCACGGCTTCGTGCACATGCACGGCACCTTTCGGCCGGCCGGTGGTGCCGCTGGTGAAATGCAGCAAGGCCGGCGTCTGCGGATCGGTTGGCGGTATTTCCACCGTTGCGGCAACGCCATCGAGCATGGAATCGAGATCAAGGCACCCGGCTTCCTCATCAAGCGCCGGCGCATCGATCAGCAGTACATGGCGAAGCTTCGGCAGAGACGGGCGAAGCGCGGCAATCCGCCGCCGGTAGAGCGCGGTGGTGGTGACCAGCACCTGCGCCTCGCCCATCGCCAGACGCGTCTGCAGAGGCTCGGGCCCGAAGGCCGTGAACAGCGGACAGAACACGCTGCGATGCTTCCAGGTGCCGAGCGCCGTCAGATGCAGTGCAGGGCTCTGACCCAGCAGGGTACAGACCGTGGCACCGCGCTCGACATCGAACCCCTTCAGTACATTGGCAAAGCGGCTGGCAAGTTCATCCAACTGACCATACGTGATGTCGGTACTGTCCTTGTATTCTGTCATGCATCGCAGGGCCACACGATCACGCCGTGGCCCGAGCGCATGCCGACTCACCGCTTCATGGGCAATGTTCAGACCACCGTCATCGGGCAGACCATCGAGTTCGGCGCGTATCGTTGCCCAGTCGAAAGTGTCGACCAGCGCACTGTAATCCAGAAGATTGGCTGGTAAGGACGCGCGTGTTTCGGACGCCCTGATCACATCTCTGGTGTCGAGGTTACACATGCGGCAGAGGTTATCATGAGGGGCAGAGGCTCCCCGCGATTTCCCCATTAGTGCTTCACATTTCCCGCGTCGTGCCAGCAGTGTCGTGCACCGGACACGGAACGGTCATCATCCATGAGTGTACGCAATCTCCAGTACCTGTTCAGACCCCGCTCCATCGCCCTCATCGGTGCCAGCCGCACTCCTGCCACGGTAGGGGCGGTACTCGCTCGCAACCTGCTGCAGGGCGACTTCGACGGGCCCATCTTCCCCGTCAATCCCAGGCACCGCTACGTTCATGGCGTCTGGACCTACCCGGGAATCCGGGAACTCCCGGAAACACCGGATCTGGCGGTGATCGCAACACCCGCCGCCACCGTGCCGGGAATCATCGACGAACTCGGCAAGGCCGGCACCCGAGCTGCCATTGTGATCAGTGCGGGGTTCGGTGAAGTCGATGACGCCGATGCGAAAGGGCTGCAGCAGGCAATGCTGGATGCAGCCCGGCCGTGGAATCTCCGCATCATGGGGCCCAACTGCCTCGGCCTGCTGGTACCGGGGCGTGGCATCAACGCGTGTTTTGCCCGCACTGCGCCGACATCGGGAAGCCTTGCCGTGGTGTCGCAATCCGGTGCCATCCTGGCGTCCATCCTCGACTGGGCCAAGCCACGCGGCGTGGGGTTCTCGCACATGGCGTCGCTCGGCGACATGACCGACGTCGATTTCGGCGACATGCTCGACTACCTCGCCAACCAGAGCGAGGCGAAGGCCATCCTCCTCTACATGGAATCCGTCACCCATGCGCGCAAGTTCATGTCCGCGGCGAGGGCGGCCGCACGCATGAAGCCGGTCATCGTGGTCAAGGCAGGCCGTTACGAATGGAGCGCTCGGGCAGCGAGTTCCCATACCGGTGCACTGGCCGGCAATGACGATGTCTACGATGCCGCATTCCGTCGCGCCGGCATGCTTCGCGTCTACAGTCTCGAGGAGCTGTTCAACGCCGCCAGTACCCTGGCGATGCAATGGCGCCCCGGCGGCGACCGCCTGGCCGTGCTGACCAACGGTGGCGGCATCGGCGTACTCGCGACCGATGCCATCGAAGCGCGCGGGGCAACCGCGGCCGAACTCTCACCCTCCACCATCGAACGGCTGGATGCCGTGTTGCCCTCTGCCTGGTCGCGCGGCAATCCTGTGGATATCCTCGGTGACGCATCCGGTGAACGCTACGCGAAGGCGCTTGCCATTCTCGCCGACGACGACAACATCGATGCCACCCTCGTGCTGAACTGCCCCACGGCCGTGGCCTCGAGTCTCGAGGCCGCCAATGCGGTCTGTGACACGATCAAGGGCAAGCCGAAACAGTCGATCGTGACGAGCTGGGTCGGGGATGAATCCGCCCGGGCGTCGCGTCAGCTCTTCGCCGAACGGCGCATTCCCACCTATGCAACACCGGAACAGGCCGTACAGGCCTTCATGCACATGGTGGATTACGAACGCAACCAGATCAACCTGATGGAAACCCCGCCATCGGTGTCGGAGGACTTCTCGCCGGATACCGCCACGGTAACGAAGATTCTCGAGAAGGCGCTGGCAGCACAGCGAGACTGGCTGAGCGAACCCGAAACCAAGGAGATACTTGCTGCCTACGGCATTCCCGTTGCCGCCGCCCGCTTTGCCGAAACCCCCGAAGCGGCCGCCGCCTGTGCGGCAGAGATGGGCGAGAACGTGGCATTGAAGATCGTTTCGCCGGACATCTCCCACAAGTCGGAAGTGGGTGGCGTTGCCCTCGATCTGGTCGGGCCTGCGGAAGTACGGGCAACCGCCACGAGCATGAGCAAGCGTGTCGCCGATATCCGCCCGGACGCCACCCTGAGCGGATTCAGCGTGCAGCCGATGGTACGGCGGCACCCGGGCGCCTGCGAACTCGTCATCGGTGCCACCGAGGATGCGCGCTTCGGCCCCGTGATCCTCTTCGGCGAGGGCGGCACTTCGGTGGAAATCGTCAACGACAAGGCGCTTGCCCTGCCCCCCCTGAACATGCACCTTGCGCGTGAACTGATGTCACGTACGCATGTCCATCGACTGCTGCAGGGCTACCGACACATGCCGGCCGCGAAACTCGACGACATCGCCCTCACTCTGTTGCGCGTCTCGCAGATGATCATCGACTTTCCCGCCATCGCCGAGCTGGACATCAACCCGCTGCTGGCCGACGTATCCGGCGTGATTGCACTCGACGCCCGCATGCGCGTGCAGCGGGTGACGGACACGGACGGCAAACGGCTGGCCATTCGCCCCTATCCGAAGGAACTCGAGGAAATCATTCGCGTGGGCGAGGACCGCACCATGTTGCTGCGCCCCATCGTGCCGGAAGACGAGCCCGCGCTGCAGGCGGCCTTCACGCGTCTGACACCGGAAGAAGTCCGCCTGCGGTTCTTTCTGCCGATGAAGACACTGTCGCATTTCGCGGCCGCACGTTTCACCCAGCTCGACTACGACCGCGAGATGGGTCTTGTCCTGACCGAACCCGGCCCTCCCGGAGAAATGCCCATCTACGGCGCGGCCAGCCTCGTGTGCGACCCCAGCAACACCCATGGCGAGTACGCCATCATGGTTGGCCACCATGTTGCCGGCATGGGTCTCGGCATCGTGATGATGCGTCGCATCATCGACTACGCACGAAAAAGGGGCGTACAGGAAGTGTTCGGCGATGTACTCCAGGAAAACAAGTCCATGCTGAAACTGTGCAGGATGCTCGGGTTTGCCGTATCACGAGTGCCGGAAGAGCCGGGTATCGTGCGAGTCGCCCTGAAACTGGATGCGTGAGCCGATCTGCTGCCGACGGCACACACCAACTGTGATCTGTTCACTTCTCTGATCGACGCCATGAGCGTAGGCTGTTTTCCATTCTGCAATGGATCGGACCCGCCCCATGATCAATCCACTGTTTCCGCGACTGCTGGTGGCGTCGCTGCTCGCCTGGTGCGCCACGGCCAGCGCCGGGCCAGGCATGCCGAACGACATCGCTCCGACGGCACACGTGGCCGACGGTTTCGAGTTCGTGCCGCTTTCGCCGAGCATCCGGGACATCAGGACGCGCTTCGACGCCACCGGTGGCAACATCGCCGAGTTCGCCCTCGTCGGCCCTACCGTCATGGCCTTTCCGCCCGATACCGACGGGCATGTCTTCGTGGCCACACAGCGCGGACGGGTATTTCACATCACCTACGAGCGCGACGCGAAGGATCGGCCCGTGGTCACGGGCATGACGCAGATGCTCGACATTCGGGACAAGGTCAGCGCGGCAATCGACCGCGGTCTCATCGGCATGGCCGTGCACCCCGATTTCAGGAACGGCAAGGGTCGACTGTACCTCTCCTACACACACGCCAACGGCGATCTCGACGGCTACTACGAAAGCACCTGTCACGACGAAGCACTCGGCGCCCACCCCTGCACGCTCGTGAAGGAGAAGACCGCAGGACTCGCCTGGTACGAGGTCGATAACTACATCGCCGACCCGCTCTCCGAACACCTGATTCTCGGCAAGGTGCGCGGCACAGCCGAAAAACCCTCCTGCAGCGACTATTCACCACAGGCCGACTGCATCTATTCGGACAGCGGCAGCCATACCGTCGGCGGAGTGGCCTTCGATCCGAAGACCAGGGCGGTCTGCCTTGCCACGGGTGACGGCGCCGGATTCTACAAGGCCGACCCCCTGGCGATCCGCGCCGCCGACCTCGACAACCTCAGCGGCAAGATCCTCTGTGTCGATCCCGATACCGGTCTCGGCCTGCCGAGCAATCCCTACTGGACCGGCAACCCCGCCGACAAGGCGTCGCGAGTCGTCGTCTACGGGCTGCGCAACCCCTATCGGTTCATGTTCAACGAAGCCCGTGAACTCATCATCTACATGGTCGGCTGGAACCAGATCGAGTCGATCTACCGTGCCTATCCCGACAAGGGCGGCTACGCCGGCTGGCCCTGCCACGGCGTGGAAACACCGGTGACCGACTACCAGTACCTGAGCGAATGCAAGGTCGAGCCACCCGAAGCCGTGCTCGAACCCGTCTACGACTACATCCACCCGCCGGAGAACGACTACCAGGCCGCGGTGGTGGGTGCTGCCCGCTTCGGCAGCATCTATCCCGAATGGCTCGCGGGGCGCTATGCCGTGGGTGACTACCGCAACGACTGGGTCAAGGTCATGACGCTCGACGAAGCCAGCGAGCGCATGCAGGAAGACTTCGAACTCGCGCACGGCACCGATCCGCAGAACCCGATCGAACTCGGCGCACCGGTGATGTTCCACAACGACAACCAGGGGCGCGTGATGATGCTCTCGTTCATGAGCGGCGTGGTCGACGGCTTCAACATCGGCACGATTCACGAGATCGTCTACGAAGACACCAGCGGCGTCGAAGAACCGCCGGACGAACCGGAGGTTGCCGACCCCGAAACCACGAGCGCACGCATCAGTTACGAGCCTCTGACCACGAGCTACCTCTATGCCTTCGACTGCAGCGAATCGAGCATCAACGGCAAGGTCATCGACATCGGCGACAGCATTCTCTGTCGCTGGGACTTCGAGGACGGCAGCCCGCGTATCGAATCGAACGGTCTGATGACGCATCGCTTTCCGGGACCCGGAAACTACCGGGTTGGCCTGACACTGATCGATGCATCGGGGCTCATCATCGCACATGCGGAACGCGACGTGAGAGTCGCCGATCCGCTGCAGCTTGCACAACCCGTGGCACTCGAATTTGCACTGCCGCAACGGGACGTGGCCATCAGTGAATCCTTCAAGGCGAACCTCAAGGTGCTGAACTCCGGTGCCGAGGAACCCTTCTGCGCCCTGCTCGACGTCATCGATACGAGTACCGACAACGTGGTTCGGGAGGTACGGCGCTGCACCACCCTGCCGACCGACGCCACCACGACACTGCAGTTTCCGCTGTTCTTCAGCGAACCCGGCACCTTCGGCTTCGAGGTGAAATACGTCGCCACCGAGAGTGATGTACCCGCGGCCGACTTCATCGCCTATCTCGGGCGCGAACGATTCGGTGACATCGACATCATCAACCGCTCGGGCGTATCCGACGGCCAGCCGGAAGTGTCGGTGAACGATCCTGACCACGATGCGTCGGGAGGAGCGCCGAACGACGACATCGGTGCCGGAAACGATGATGCCGATCCACCGTCGGCACAGACCGGTGTCGATCGAGGGGTCTTCTCGGGGGCGGGCGACACATGGCTGGGCATGCTGCTCGCCGCATCGCTGCTGCTGCGCAGAAGATCACGCAGGCCCTGAAACCACACCTTGAAAGCAGCTTCGTGGTGAAAGCGGCAAAGAGTTTGCAGTCAGTGGGAGGATAATCCGACGCGGGCGAGCACCGCTGCATGAATGTGAACAACACGGCGACGGCACCCGTTCAGCTTCGGCTGCTGGGCGAATTCGCGATACACACTGCCGGCCGGCGAACGAGCGGCATCGACGACCCGAAAGCCCGGGCCCTGCTCGCTTGGCTGGCCTTGCAGCCCCACGCCGACATCCCTCTCGAGCGCCTGTCACGCAGCCTGTGGCCCGGCGCCGACCGAACGGCTGCCGACGAACAGCTGCAGCGCTGCCTGACGAAACTCCGGCACCTGTTCGCACTCGATGGCATTCCGGGTCTCGTCATCGAGGAAGAAGCCGTCCGTCTCGACGGTACGCGCATCGGTTCCGATGCACTCGAGTTCGAACGCCTTTCCCGAGAGAGCGACGTGGCGTCGCTGGAGCAGGCGATCTCGACCTACCGCGGCACTTTCATGGAGGGGTTCCACACGGGAGAACCCGATATCGATGCGTGGCTGGACACCGAACGGCAACGGCTCGAAAACCTCTACCTCGGTATCCTGCAGACCTTGCTGGCCGCCGGCGACGAGACGAGGCACCACGTCGATTCGATGACACTCGCCCGCCGTATTCTTGCCATCGACCCCTTCGATCAATCGGCGCACCATGCCATGATGCTGGGACTGGTACAGGCGGGTGACCCGGATGCCGCTTTACAGCATTTCGAGGCCTTTCGCGAACGCCTCTGGTCGGACAGACAGCAGGAGCCTTCCCCCGAAACGCTCGCATTGCATGCGTCGATTGCCGCCGGCGATTTCGACGCCGGTGGCGAAGGCAATGATGACCCGTCTGCCACGGACCTTGACCACGACCGGAACAAGGAAAACGCTGCCGATGACGACCGCTCGACAGACCCTGCCGACAGGCCGGCTTCTGCTCAGGCACGGAACCGGATGCAGCACCCGGCTTCCCGCCGCCTGTTGCTGATCCTGGCCCTGATTGCAGTAGCGCTGCTCGTGTATGTTCTCGCAACCGGCCTGGAAGGAAACGATCCGGCAGAAGGCACCGTTGCAGAGCGCCCGGCCGCCTCAGCACCGACGGAACCGGCAGTAGACAGAGAATATGTACAGCCAGTGATCGCCGTGCTGCCGTTCACCGGCAGCGCTTCAGCAGACAGGCTCGAGGCTCTCCACGACAGCATCACCGATGATCTGATCAAGGCTCTGTCGCGCACGTCCGGTCTCACGACCGTCGGCCGATCACGAAGCCTCGCCCTGCGCTATCAGGATGATCCGCTCGCCGCCGCTCGAGAATACGGCGCCAGCCATCTGCTGCGCGGCAGAACACGACAGCAGCACGAGCGATTGATCATCGATGTGCAGCTCGTCGATACCACCACCGGCGGAACTGTCTGGGCTGAACAGATCAACGGTGCTGCCGAGGACACCTTCGAATCGGGCAGTACCATTGCCCGGCGCATCGCCGATGCTCTGGATGTCACCCTGATCGACCTCTGGATGCAGGCCGACACCGCGCTGTATGCCGAGAAGCCCGCCGTTGCCCTGCCCCTCTACGAGCGCGTTCTCGAGCGTAATCCGCAGTTCGTGCCCGGCCTGGTCGGACAGATCGCGAGCCTCGGACACCTCGGTCGCGCGGCCGAGGCCAGGGAGCCAATCGCGGCGCTGCATCACCTCCTGCCGGCATTCGACCTGGATGAACACCGCCCACCGGAGCCTCGGCAGTCACCCGAACACCGCCGGTATCTCGTTGCGGGGCTTGCCGCGGCCGGTCTGCCGCCTCGCAGTCCCTGATCAACGATCCATCGCGACACCCGTATCGAACGAGACTTGTATCGAATGAGTGCGCATCGGAACACCGGTGCCGGGCACAGTGCAACGGGACTCTGACAAATGCTCAGCGCTCGAATCGACAGGCGAACTCTCTTTCGGGCTTCTCCTTCGACGGGCTTCTCCTCAGACAAGTTACGCAGCGACCAATGCCCGTTCCTTCCGATGTGTTCTCCGGGGCGGTTTCCGTGTCACGGGTTTCGGATGAATGAAGTACTCCCGAACATCTCTGGCACCGCTCTCCGGCCATGACAAGATCTTGACAATCAGATCCGTCATCGTCAGGCTGCATGTCAATAACCTGAAAACAGGTGATAGACATGTCCAGAATGATCCAGATACGAAATGTACCGGACGGAGTTCACAAGGCGCTGAAGTCAAAAGCCGCACTGGCCGGCAAGAGCATGAGTGACTGGATTCTCGAGGAGCTTGAAATACTCGCGGCGTTGCCTACGGAAGAAGAACTGCACGAAAGACTGCGAAAGGCCGAGCCCTTTGCCATGAAAAAATCGTCCGCGAGCTTGATTCGCAAGGAACGCGATGCAGTATGAGCCGCATTCGAAGCGACCCTGCACGATTTCGACTTCCCCGCCTTCAGGCATCAATCCGGTAGTGACGTAGCGGCCCCTGCGGCGTTGGACGGTCGAGGTCGACAAGCTGGCGCTTGTGTTCGGTCCAGTTCGGTTCTTACTTTCTTTATTCCTTCATGTGACAGCACATGTCAGACGATTCGGCCTGATGGCGGAACGCGACCAGTGCTGCTCGACCGCCTGAACAAATGCGGGACGAACAAGTTTGGCTCGTTGTTCAAGCCAGTCAGCGTTATCAATTCGTAGATAAATCCCTTCGGCAGGCCGGTTGGTCAGTTTTGATGGCGACAAGAATTCCTGAATGTCGGAATAGGCGAACCGCCCACGTGCCATGTCTGGAACCTTGGAAAGATTCATCTCACCCAAAAGCCGATCCCGATGCGCTGTGGCCAAAAAGCGGTCTGCCTCCCGGTCATAGACATCAAAAGCAAGAAACCAGTCCGGCAGATTTTCGTAGAAAATCGAGTGCTGAGCATAACACCACTCTCCGAACAGGATATACTGATCGGAGAGATGATCGAAAAGCACATCGGTGCGGAGCGCCAACCATTCGCCGAGTTTTTTCCACTGTCCCGCGCCGGGCAGATACAAATAAGCTCCCCTGTTCTGGGCACGGATATTTCCATCCCTATCGAACGAGATTCCCAGATTTGCGCCGTCTACCTTTTCCTCTACCGTTACCTCATGCGTCAGGAATGCATCTCGCTCCGATTCTGTCAGAACCTTGTCATCCCTGACGTCAACTCCCGGCAGGGTCGCCAGATGAGGTGTTGAAGGAAATTTGAAAAAGTCCTCTTTCACGTTCCCATTTTCTCGGCAAATTTGGTCTTGACGTATTCCGGACAAAGGAACTGAACGGTAATCCCAACCTCAGCCAGAGCATCCTTCCATCCCCACCACTTGCTGTCTGTGGCCTGCAATATTGGCGGCTTCTCCACATGGGCGTTGGATGCTGCAACAAACTTGCGATCCGATCTGTCGAAATCCTGCAGATCGTCATGCGTCGGAAATTCTTCGTATGAGTCACCATTGCTGGTGATGGCTACTCGATGAGCGTCGGGCAGGTTCCAGCGATTCATGAATCCACGGTCTCCTTCAACATCATCAGAAAATGGCCAATGCTGGATTTTCCCGAACTGTTGGCACCAAAAAACAGCGAGATGGGAGTCATGCGAATATTGCCGGTATCCTTCCAGCCTTTGAAGTTCTGTATTCGTAATTGTTTCAGCATGATTTCTCTTTGCTCCTGAAAGAACAGCTCGTCTTCGATTGTTTCTTTTACAGGGATTGTACTCGTGAGTGGAAAGACCTCACACGCGTGTGCACTGCGGCGATTCCAATCACGAAAGCATGAAATATCGGCAATGCAACCGGAGCAAAGGTCTGAGGTCAGGCGTCTGTGTTGCCTGTTCGACCGGTGACGGCTTGTACATCCACGCACGCCTCGGAGCGAAACCTTTTTCGATGGCGATGCAACATTGTCGACCTAGCCCGCATCGCTCACAGCGCGGGCGCTTGAGCTGATTTCAGGTCATTCGATCGGAGCAATTCGGCAAAGGACAGTGTCTTGCGGATTGCGACACTCGTTTTC
>PDWI01000574.1_pt1 | contig 59715 bp, 51 predicted proteins | sample 1430891 | NCBI WGS metagenome assembly PDWI01 (sample SAMN01162508, study PRJNA174530) | Oral metagenome, whole genome shotgun sequencing project. | biome: Marine environment; feature: Marine mammal; material: Swab sample of the gingival sulcus; isolation source: swab sample of gingival sulcus... | reverse complement strand
TTGATTCAAGAATTCTGTTTATTTCACTCAAAATCTTAAAAATCTGAAAATTTCAAAACTCGCTTTGACTAAGTAGCTTGCTCAGACAGTTGAAATTTTGGCTAGATTTTTTACAATTTTATCGTATCATAAAAGACGAATTCTCTCATAGACAAATTGTCTTTGGTTGGGGTTATAGTTGGTTTTATATTAAGAATACTAGAAGCTCAACCAATCCAATTTGTTGATTCAAGAATTCTGTTTATTTCACTCAAAATCTTAAAAATCTGAAAATTTCAAAACTCACTTTGATTAAGTGGGTTTGCTCAGACAGTTGAAATTTTAATAGATTTTTCTCAATTTTGTCGTATTATAAAAGACGAATTCTTTCATAGACAAATGGCTTAGTTGGAGTTATAGTTGGTAATAAAATTAGAAATAGTGGATTATAAAAAATTTATATTAAAAAATAAGAGTAGATATACGAAAAATATAGTAATAAAACTAATAAGATTGCTAAGAGAATTTTAGATTTTAAGATTTCAGAAGAAGTTGTAAGTTTATATTTTGAAAAGGTGGCTTAAATTATTCAATGTTTTTTTTACATATCCCTAAACACCATAGACTTTTTTATGAAAAAATGAGAAAAATTGACAAAGCATATCTAAATATGATATACTAAAATTGTATTAGTATAACTAAAAACATTAAAAATAATAAAAAAGATTAGAGGTTTGTATGGATTTTAAAAATACAATAAAAATATTTATAATAAGTATTCTTTCGCTAGGAATTTGGAATTTAAGTATTGATAGTTCTAGTGCTACAGTGGAAGCAATAGATCACTTCAACTTAAATGACTCAGGATCAGTATATGCACATTATGATGCAGATAAAAATGAACTGCAGATAAAAGGTCATGGACAGTTTGATAGAGATAAGTGGAGAAAAATGGCTAAAAAAATTAATTCGAAGAATGGACCACCTTATTACAAGATATGGAAGAAAACAGAAAATTTTGATATAAGGTTTATATCAGATGATGGAACTGGACCAAACAAGATAGAATTTCCTGAAAAATCATATTATATATTTGCTTATTTTGATAAGCAAGTATACTTAGGTAATAATGATATAGATACTAGTAAGACTACTAACCTGAGAAATTTATTTTATAAGGCTAAAGAATTTAATCAACCAATTACAGAATTAGACCTTAGCAAGATTGATATTTCCGGAGCTGGAATGTTTGTTGGTGCTGAATCTTTCAATCAACCTATTCCTTCTGAGTTTAATAAAATGACATCGATGGAAAATTTATTTTATGAGGCTAAATCTTTTAATAAACCTTTTTCTTGGGAAGGAACAAAGTTGATTTCTGTTAGTCGTTGCTTTTTTGGAGCAGAAAATGTTTCTGACATAAAAATTATAGCTCCAAGAGGAAATAAAGCGGATGCTGATAATTGGTTAGACGGACCTAAAGATAATTTAGAAAGATTAGAATTTAGAGGTATTGAAAGCTCTACTTTAAGTTCTTTTAAAACAAATTATGCAGTATGGATAATTGATGATGATACAGGAGAGAAAACTTTAGTACCAAATAGTTTTAGAAGAAAGGATGAAAGTTTTACTTTCGAAGACAGTCATCATTATTTAGTAAAAGAACCTAGGATTATCGAATATAAAGATAATGGCGCAACAAGTGGGACAGTTCCAAATAAACAAGTAGGAATAGAAAATGACGATGAAACGATTTCAGATAATACAGGTAATTTAGAAAAAACAGGATCTTTATTTTTAGGTTGGAATACTCAAGCAGATGGAAAAGGAGTAACATATAAGCCAAGCGATAACTACACCTTTGGAGATAGTTTAGTATTATATGCAAAATGGGGAAACAATATTGTTTACAATGGTAATGATGAAACGGGAGGAACAGTTCCAGACCAACAAAGTGGTAATGTTGGTGAAAAAATTACTATTTCTGACAATGTGAATTCTTTAGTAAATGAAGGTTTTGTGTTTGACGGATGGAATACAAAAGCAGATGGAAGTGGTGCAAATTACACTGTAGGTAAAGATTATACATTTGGAAATAGTTTGTCTTTATATGCAAAATGGAAAGCAACAATAGTATATGATGGAAATGGTAGTACTGAGGGAACAAAACCAGCAAATCAGGAAGATTATATAAACAAGGATATTACAATAGCAGAAAAAGGCAATTTGAAAAGAAAAGATGGAAATGGTCAAGAATATGACTTTATTTGCTGGAATACAGAATCTGATGGCTCTGGTACAAATTATAATGAAAATACAATTTATCAGTTAAGACAAAATAAAGGAAGTATGAAATTGTATGCAAAGTGGGGTGCTGATATAACTTATGATGGAAATGCTTCAACAGATGGAACAGCGCCAACAAAAAAATCAGGACTTGTGGGAGAAACGGTAAGAATTTCAGACAAGGCAGATTTAACAAAAACAGGGTATGAATTTATAGGTTGGAATACTCAAGCAGATGGAAAAGGAACTACATACAATCCAAATGAAGATTATAAATTTGGAGATAAGTTATATCTATATGCAAAATGGGGGCATACTATAACTTATGATGGAAATGATGCAACAAGTGGAACTGTTCCAGAACAGCAAAAAGGTTTAGATAACGATATAATAAAAATATCAGAAAACACAGGAACTTTAGTAAAAACAGGATATGAATTTATAGGTTGGAACACACAAGCAGATGGAAAAGGAACTACATACAATCCAAATGATAATTACACATTTGGAGATAAGTTATACTTGTATGCAAAGTGGGGTCATAAAATAACTTATAATAGAAACCATGCAACAAGTGGAACTGTTCCAGAAACTCAAAAAGGGTTAGATAACGATACAATAAAAATATCAGGGAATACAGGAACTTTAGCAAGAACAGGATACGAATTTATATGTTGGGATACTCAAGCAGATGGAGGAGGAATAACATATAATCCAAATGATAGTCACACATTTGGAAGTAGCTTGTCGTTATATGCAGAGTGGGGACGTAGTATTATTTATGATGAAAATGATGCTACAGAAGGAAATTCTCCAGTAAAACAAACAGGTATTGATGGTGAAACGAAAATAATAGCAGGAAAACCAGTAGATTTGTTAAATGCAGATTTTGTATTTGATGGATGGAATACAAAAGTAGATGGAAGTGGTACAGATCATGTTGTTGGATCATCATATAAATTCGGAGAAAATTTGCTGCTGTATGCAAAATGGAAAGCAACAATTCAGTATGACGCAAATGGGGGAACTGATACTATAGAGGGCGCAGTACCAGTAAATCAAGAAGATTATATAAATAACGATATAACAATAGCTGAAAAAGGAAGTCTAAAAAGAAAAGGTGCAAATGGAAATTATTACGACTTTATAGGTTGGAATACAAAATTTGATGGAACTGGAACAGATTATAGTGAAAATGACAACTATCAGTTAAGACAGAACCAAGGAAGTATGATATTACATGCAAAATGGGGTGGAAAGATAACCTATGATGGAAATGGCAAAACAGGAGGAACTGTTCCTACTGAACAGAAAGGTACTGTTGGCGACTCAAAGCTAATATCAGGTAAAGGAGACTTAGTAAAAACAGGGTATGAATTCCTAGGATGGAATACAAAAGCAAATGGAAAAGGGACAACATATAATCCAAATGATAGCTATACCTTTGGTACCAATTTAAAATTATACGCAAAATGGGGACATACTATAACTTATGATAGAAACAATGCAACAAGTGGAACTGTTCCAGCTATTCAAGAAGGCTTAGATAATGAGGTAATGCAAATATCGGATAACACAGGAGTACTTGAAAAGAAAAAACATAAATTTGTATGCTGGAATACACAAGCTGATGGAAAAGGAATAGATTACGGAAAAGGAACTGCAAACACTGATTATACATTTGGAACAAAACTAGAGTTATACGGAAAATGGAAAAAAGTTTCATCAAGAGGTTCTGGAGGAGAGACTACACCTAATGATAAAAAGTCAAAAGAAAAGAAATGGAAATTTGATGATGTTCATAAAAATGACTGGTATCATGATGCAGTATATGATGTACATAAAAAAGGATTGATGAAGGGTACTGCCAAAAGAATATTCTCTCCAAGCATAGGGACAACAAGAGGGATGATAATAACTACTTTGTTTAGACTATCAAGAGAATCTAAAATAGATGATGACCACAAATTCTTAGATGTAAAAGAAGGAATGTGGTATACTGATGCAGTAAAATGGGGTACAAAAAAAGGAATTATTCTAGGCTATAATGAAGAACAATTTGGACCAGATGATATAATCACAAGGGAACAGTTAGTAGCAATGATATATAGATATTCAAGATACAAAGAATATTATACAGAAGACAGAATGAACTTAACTGTTTTTAATGATGATAAAGATATATATGATTATGCAAGAATTCCATTTAAGTGGACAGTATCAACAGGATTGATAAAAGGCGTAGGAAACGATTTATTAGCACCAAAGAGAGGAACTACGAGAGCAGAACTAGCAATGTTACTTAGTAGATATTCAAATAAATATGATGTAGATGTCCAAAACTTAAAGACTACAAAATAATAAAGAAATAAAGAAAGAACCGCTGATTTTTTGGGGGCACCTCATTAGATAGGGGTTCTTTTTTCATTCCAATAAATCGTGATGATAAAAAAAATTTAAAAAAGTGTTGACATATGTATTATGAAGTGTTAAATTATAGTTAGCACTCGAGCAAAGTGAGTGCTAACAAATAAAAAATAAAAGATTTACTTCAGTTGAGAATGTTTTTGGAGGAGGTTGAAATGGATTTGAATGAAAGAAAACTAAAAGTTTTAAAAGCCATAATAGCAGATTTCATTACTACAGGAGAGCCTGTAGGTTCAAGAACTCTTTCAAAAAAATATGATTTAGGAGTTAGCCCAGCAACTATTAGAAATGAGATGTCAGACTTAGAAGATATGGGATATTTAACTCATCCTCATACTTCAGCAGGAAGAATACCATCAGATACAGCGTATAGACTTTATGTAAATGAATTGATGAACAAAAAAGAATTGACTGTAGATGAAAGAAATGAAATAAGCCACAAATTATTTGATGATATAACTGAATTTGAAGAAACTTTAAGACATGCAGCAAGTTTACTTTCAGAAATAACAAATCTGATGTCTTTTGCAATAACTCCAGAAAAAGATGAGGATAAATTAAAATATATAAATATTTTGCCGGTAGATGAAAATACAGTTGTTTTGATGATAGTATCTGAAAGTGGAAAAGTATCAAATACAGCATTGAGAATTTTAGCTCCTTATACAGAAAAAGGTATAGAAATATTATCAAAATCATTAACTTATGTATATAAAGGTAAAACTATAAGTGAAGCTTTAAAAGTTGACATTATTAAAACTTTTGAAAAAGATATAGAAGCTATGGGTGGTTTGGCAGAAGATATTATGCCGAATTTTATGAAAACTTTGGAAGGAATGTTGGATGTACAGCTTTATATGGATGGACTGAAAAATATCTTTTCGATTCCAGAATATAATGATGTTCAAAGTGCAAAAACATTTTTGGAGCTTCTTGAAAAAAAAGAAGATTTTACAAAAACATTGATTGATAGAGGAAATGGTGTAATTATAACAATCGGCGAAGAAAATGCAGATGATAAAATGCACAATTGTAGTTTGATAACTGCCACGTACCATGTTGATGGTAAGCTTGTTGGTAAAATAGGTGTTATTGGACCTACTAGAATGAAGTACGACGAAGTTACATCAGTAATAGAATGTATAACGGAAAGTTTAAATAGAAGATTTAATAATGTACTTGAAGTTAAAAAGGAGGATGTTGAGATATGAGCGAAGAAAAAAATAAGTTGAAAGATGAAAATGAATCTGAAATAAAAGAAGAAAAGAAAGATGAAAATCAAGAAAAAGCTGAAGAAAAAACTGAAAATCAGCCAAAGAATGAAGAAAATGAAGTCGTAGATAAAGAACAGGAAGAAAGTCAGAGATATATGCGTCTTATGGCAGAGTTCCAAAACTTTAAAAAACGTACGGAGAAAGAAAAAAAGGACATTTATGCCTTTGCAAATGAGAAAATCATTGTAGAGTTGCTTGATGTAATAGATAATTTTGAAAGAGGGTTACAACATTCTGCTGGTGATGAAAAAGTGGCTGAAGGAATGAATAATCTTTTCAAAATGTTTAAAAGTATCCTAGAAAAAAATGGGCTAAAAGAAATAGATGCCTTAGGAAAAGAGTTTGATCCTAAATTTCATAACGCTGTAATGACAGGAGAATCTGAGGATTACAAAAGCGGTGAAGTAATGGAAGTTTTACAAAAGGGATATATGTTGAAAGATAAAGTAGTAAGACCAACAATGGTCAAAGTTGTAAATTAGTAAAAGTAAAAATTAAAATTTTTAAATGGAAAATGGAGGGAATTAAAATGGCAAAAGTAATAGGAATAGACTTAGGTACAACAAATTCATGTGTATCGGTATTAGAAGGTGGAGAACCTGTAGTAATCGCAAATGCAGAAGGAAATAGAACAACTCCTTCAATAGTAGGTTTCACAAAATCAGGTGAAAGATTAGTTGGAGAAACTGCAAAAAGACAAGCTATAACAAATCCAGATAGAACAATTTCATCTATCAAAACACATATGGGGACAGACCATAAAGTAGAAATAGACGGTAAAGCATATACACCACAAGATATATCAGCTATGATTTTATCAAAATTAAAAGCTGATGCAGAAAGCTATCTAGGAGAAAAAGTAACAGAAGCTGTAATTACAGTTCCAGCTTATTTCTCAGATGGTCAAAAACAAGCTACAAAAGATGCAGGTAAAATCGCAGGGCTAGAAGTTAAAAGAATTATAAACGAACCTACAGCAGCATCTTTGGCTTATGGTTTAGACAAAGACAATTCACATCACAAAATTTTAGTTTATGATTTAGGTGGTGGTACATTTGACGTATCTATCCTAGAATTAGGAGATGGAGTATTTGAAGTTTTAGCAACAAATGGAGATACTAGACTAGGTGGAGATAACTTTGATGAAATTCTAATCAACTATATGGCAGAAACATTTGCAAAAGAACACGGTGTAGATTTAAGAAAAGATAAAATGGCGCATCAAAGATTAAAAGAAGCAGCTGAAAAGGCTAAAAAAGAACTTTCTAATGCACAAAAAGCAAATGTAAACTTACCATTTATCTCAGCAAATCAAGAAGGTCCATTACATATGGATATGGATATAACAAGAGCAAAATTTGAACAATTAACAGCAGATTTAGTTGAAAAAACTATAGAACCAATGAAAAAAGCTATGAAGGATGCAGGCGTATCAAATTCAGATATAGCAAAAGTAATCTTGGTAGGAGGGTCAACAAGAATTCCAGCAGTTCAAGAAGCAGTTAAAAAAGTTACAGGAAAAGAACCATTCAAAGGAATAAACCCAGATGAGTGCGTAGCAATAGGTGCATCTATTCAAGCAGGAGTTCTTACAGGAGAAGTAAATGATGTTCTTTTACTAGATGTAACACCACTATCTTTATCTATCGAAACTTTAGGTGGAGTTGCAACTAAGTTAATTGAAAGAAATACAACTATACCAACAAACAAGAGCCAAATATTCTCAACTGCAGCAGACAATCAAACAGCTGTAGACATTCACGTAATGCAAGGTGAAAGAGAAATGGCATCAGGTAATATTACATTAGGTCGTTTCCAACTTACAGGAATTCCACCAGCACCTAGAGGAATTCCACAAATAGAAGTAACATTTGATATAGATGCAAATGGTATAGTAAATGTAAGTGCAAAAGATAAAGGTACTGGAAAAGAGCAAAGCATTACTATCACTTCATCAAATAAACTTTCAGATGAAGAAATTGAAGCAAAAGTAAAAGAAGCTGAACAATTTGCAGAAGAAGATAAGAAGAAAAAAGAAGAAATTGAAGTTAGAAATCAAGCAGAAACTCTAATTTACGAAACTGAAAAGAACTTAAAAGAATTGGAAGAAAGCTTATCAGAAGAAGAAAAAAATGCTGTGAATGAAGCTAAGGAAGAATTGGCAAAAGCATTAGAAGGAACTGAAATTGAAGATATTAAAGCTAAAACTGAAAAATTAACAGAGCAATTCCACAAAATTTCTGCAAAAATGTATCAAAAAGCTCAAGAAGAGCAAGCAAAAGCAGGCGCTCAAGCAGGTATGGATGAAGCGAAAGCTCAAGATGATAATGTAGTAGACGCAGACTTTGAAGTCGTAGATGATGAAAATAAATAGTAATTAAAAGATTAAGGTTAAATTGTTACACAAATATTCTTATAGGGTATTTGTGTAACAAATTGTTTTATGGGAATAAAATGGAAAGGGATAATATGTCAGCGAACAAACGAGATTATTATGAAGTTCTCGGAATAAAAAAAGGTGCAACAGAATCTGAAATTAAAAGTGCCTTTAGAAAAAAAGCTTTGAAATATCATCCAGATAAAAATCCTAATGATAAAGAGGCGGAATCAAAATTTAAAGAAATAAATGAAGCATATAGCGTACTTTCCGATTCAGATAAAAAGGATAAATACGATAGATTCGGTCATGCGGGTGTAGATCCGAATAATGCAGGCTTTGGCGGATTTGATGGTTTTGGAGGCGCAGGATTTTCTGGGTTTGAAGATATTTTTGATATGTTTGGTGGCTTTGGAGGAGGAGGTCGTAGAAGAAATGGACCTATGAAAGGTAGAGATCTCCAAAAACAACTAGTCATAACTTTTGAAGAAGCAGCTTTTGGTACTAAAAAAAGCATAAAACTTACTAAAATGGTTAAATGCGATAGCTGTGAAGGAAGTGGTGCAGAAAAAGGTACATCAAAGAAAACTTGTGGAACTTGTGGTGGTTCTGGTCAAGTTAAAACTGTTCAGCAAACGCCTTTTGGTCAATTCCAAAGTGTTAATACTTGTAGGGCTTGCGGAGGTTCTGGTCAAGTTATAGATACTCCTTGTCATGAATGTTCAGGAAATGGAAATGTAAGAAAAACAGTTACAATATCTGTAGATATTCCTGCAGGAGTTGATAATGATTCAGTAATCTCAATAAGAGGACAAGGGGAACCTGGTACAAATGGAGGTCCAAACGGAGACTTATATATAATAATTAAAAGAACCGGTCATAAAATATTTACACGTAAAGGTCAAGACTTGTGGATTGATATGCCAATATCATTTAAACAAGCAGCTCTTGGAGATGAAATAGAGGTACCTACACTTTCTGGAAAAATTTCATATAAAATACCAGCAGGAACTCAACCGGAAACAATATTTAGATTGAGGGGACAAGGTATAAAATATCTTAGAAGTTCAAAAATGGGAGATTTATATGTAAAAATCAGACTGGAAGTGCCTACAAAATTAAATCAAGAACAGAAGAAGAAAATCGAAGAATTAGATAAAAGCTTAGGAGCTGAAAATTATGATCATAAGAAATCTTGGGCAGAAAAAATGAAAGATTTTTTTAAATAAAATTTAATTTTTGATTATCATTTAATATAGTTGAAAAACCTTGGTATATTGAAATTAAGCTTATAATAGTATATAATATTACAGTAGTATAACGAGGTGAAAAATGAAATTGAGAAGAAAGTACAAATTAGGATATGGAATTTTAAGTATTGCAGATCAATGCCTATATTTTATGTTTGGTACTTTCTTTTTGTTTTTTCTTACCACTGTAGTTGACATAAATCCAATGGTTGCAGGAGTAATTGCATCTATAGGTGCTTTGTGGGACGCTGTAAGCGCAGTTGTTGTAGGCAATATTTCTGATAATTACAATGGTAAAATGGGTAAAAGACGACCTTTTATATTATTTTCAGCAGTACCGATGGCTATTATAACAGTATTGCTTTTTACAAAAGTAGAATTACCCTATGAATTTAAAATAATTTACTATATAGTGATGACCCTATTGTTTTGGAGTGGTTTTGCAACTTTTTTTATACCTATTTTAGCATGGGGAGCAGAACTTACAGAAGACTATGATGAAAGAACTGTTTTGAGAGGATTTGCTTATGGAGGAAATACTCTAGGAATGGCAGTAGGTGCAGTTTTACCAACTATTTTTGTGGATTATTTTATGAATTCAGGTAAAAGTCTGTCTGTTTCATGGCAATTATCAGCTCTGCTAATTGGTATTTTTGTGGTAGTTTCTTTGTGGTTTGGTTTGTATCTTTTAAAGGATGTAAATACGGAAGAAAAGATAAGTATAGATAATAAGAATTCAAAGATGAATTTCTCAGAAGAATTGAAATCTGTGCTAAAAATTGCAAAGGAAATTATAAGAATGCCCTCTTTATTCTTTTTAATAGGTGGAAGCATTTTGTATTTAGGAGCAAATACCATATTTGTAGCAGATAGGATATACTATTACACTTTTAATATGGGTCTAAATCCAGAAGAAATAACTTGGCTTATGATGATTGAACCTTTTGCTGGGCTAGTATTTTTACCAATTATATATTTTTCATCAAAACTTCTTGATAAAAAGCAACAGTATATAACAGGAATGCTTATTTCCGGTATAAGTATGATTGCTTTAAGGTTTTTCGATGTGGACACATTTTTTGAAGCAGGGTATATGCTCATTGTTTTCGGTTTAGGTGCAATATGTTACTGGCAACTTATGCCATCTATGATATACGATGTTTGCCAACTGGATATGTTGAAGACAGGAAATGAAAGACAGGGAGCAATAGTATCATTACAGGTTTTTTCAGAGTCTACATCTGAGGCTTTAGGACTTATTTTATTAGGTGTTTTACTGGAAATATCAGGTTTTCAAGGTAGTAGTTCAATACAATCAGAAAATGCTCTTTTTCAAGTAAGTAACGGATTTACATTGATACCAGGTATTTTTATGATTCTATCAGCATATATGGTTTATAGGTACCCTATTAGTAAAAAAGTGTTCAACGATATTAAAAGGGCGTTAAAACTTAAAGAAAAAGGGGAATATATTGATTTAGAAGAATTTAGGAAGTATTAGATTATAAGTTAGAGAAAATTTTATAGAATAATTGTAGGAGATGGAATATTGAATTACTTGCATATTAAAATAATTTTAGAAAATACATTGGTAGAAGAAGTTTTAGGGATTTTATCAGTTTTTGATATAGATGATTTTATTATTGACGACCCAAACGTGGTTAAAGAAATAATGGATAAGAAACAGGATTTTGAATGGGACTATATAGATGAAAAACTTGAAAATTATATGGATGACAAGGCTAAAATAGAGTTTTATAGAGAAATAACTGAAGAAAACAAAACTTTGGTTAGCAATGTAGAAATAGCTTTAAAAAATAGGTTTAAAGAAGATTTTAATGACACTATATCTTTTGAAATTAGCAATGCTAATGATGGAGATTGGAAAGACAAATGGAAAGAATACTTTAAGCCTGTAAAAATAAGTGAAAATATTGTAGTAAAACCCACATGGGAAGAATATGAAAAGTTAGATGAAAATGAAGTAGTAATAGAAGTTGACCCAGGAATGGCTTTTGGAACTGGGGCTCATGAAACCACAGCTATGTGTGTTAGATTGATGGAAAAATACATTTCAAAAGGAGATAAAGTTTTAGATGTGGGATGTGGCTCTGGAATACTTTCAATTGCAGGCAGTTTGTTAGGAGCAGAGGAAGTTTTAGGAGTAGATATTGATGAAATTGCAGTTGATGTGTCAAAAGAAAATATTGAGATAAATAAATGCAGTCATAATACAAAAGCTCAATACGGAGATTTAACAAAAGGTATAGATTTTAAGGCTGATATAATAGTGGCAAATTTAACTGTTGATTTGGTTTGTATGTTGGCAGAACATATTGAAAATCATTTACGTGGCAAGAAAATTTTTATAACTACGGGGATTTTAACAGAAAAGCAGGATAAAGCAATTAAAACTTTTGAAAAATTAGGTTTTAAGATTATTGAAATTGTGGAAGATGGAGATTGGTGTGCTATCGTAGTAGGAGCATAATAAAGTAAAGGGAAAAAATGAACAGATTTTTTGTAAATAAAGAAAATATTGGCGAAGATAATATATATTTAGACAATAATGAAGATTTAAAGCATATAAAAAAAGTTTTACGAATGAAAATAGGGGATGAAATAGAAATTTCAGATTGCGATAAGTTTGAATATATAGGGGAGATTCAGGAAATTGAAAAAGATTATGTAAAAGTTAAAATTTTAGATAAGCAAAAATTTGCAAAGGAACCATCTTTGAAAATAACTTTGTTCCAAGGTATTCCTAAGCAGGGAAAAATGGAATTAATTGTACAAAAAAATGTAGAACTGGGTATAAATAAAATTGTTCCAGTTTTTATGCAAAGAACCGTTGTATCTGACAATGGTAAAATGGATAAGAAGATAGACAGATGGCAAAAAGTATCTGCAGAAGCCGTTAAACAGTGCAAGAGAGGTATTATACCTGAAATTTCAGGAAATATTGATTTTAAAAATATGGTAGAAACTTTAGATAAGTATGATTTAGTTGTATTTCCCTATGAAAATGAAGAAAAAAGGACAATCAAAGAATATTTAAAAAATGTAACAAAGAATCATAAAAAAATTGAAAATATAGCTGTTATAATTGGTCCAGAAGGAGGATTCTCAGATTTAGAAGCAGAGGAATTGATGAAAAAAGATGTGGAACCTGTATCTTTAGGAAATACTATTCTTAGAACAGAAACTGCAGGAATGGCCACAGTGGCAATGTTGATGTATGAACTGGAGATGAAATAGATGAAAGTAGCTTTTTACACGCTAGGCTGTAAAGTAAATCAATATGAAACAGAAGCTTTGAAAACTCAATTTAGAGAAAATAATCACATAATAGTTGATACAGAAGACTTAGCTGATGCATATGTTATAAATACTTGTACAGTAACTAGACTAGCAGATAGAAAATCACGTCAATATATACGGCGAATGAAAAAGAAAAATCCAGATAGTATTATTGCTGTAACTGGTTGTTATGCACAAATAAGCCCACAAGAAATAGAAAATATTGAAGAAGTGGATATAATAACTGGAACAAATAAAAAAAATGAAGTTGTAAAATTAGTAGAAGAGTACGAAAAATGGTACATTGAAGAACAAACTTCCTTAATAGAACCTTATGAAAACTTAAATGAATATATAGATATGGGTGTTGTTACCGCTACAGAAACAAGGACAAGAGCTTATATAAAAGTACAAGAAGGATGTAATAGATTTTGTTCATACTGTATAATTCCCTATGCTAGAGGTCAAATTAGAAGCAGAGAATTAAATGAAATAGTCAAAGAGGCGAAAGCGCTTATAAAAAAGGGATTTAAAGAGTTAGTTTTAACAGGGATAAACACAGCACTTTATGGAAGTGAGAGAAACTTCTTTGAACACAACAGTTTGAAAACACATTTACAGGGTATAGAAATAGTTATTGATGCTTTAAATAAATTAGATGGTGATTTTAGAATTAGATTAAGTTCATTAGAGCCTACAGTAATAAATAAAAATTATGTTGAAAATTTATTTAAGTATGAAAAGTTGTGTCCTCACTTACATCTTTCTGCACAAAGTGGAAGTACAAAGGTGTTGAGAGATATGAGAAGGAATTACAAAAGGGAAGACTATTTAGATATAGTAAAGAAGTTAAAAGATTACGATAGAGGATTTGGTATTACAACAGATATTATAGTGGGATTTCCGGGAGAAAATAGTGAAGATTTTCAGAATACGTTAGATTTAGTAGATGAAGTTCAGTTTTGTAAGGTACATATTTTCAAATATTCTAAGCGAAAAGGTACAATAGCAGAAAAAATGCCTAATCAAGTAGATGGTAAAATAAAGAATGAAAGAAGCCAGCTTTTGACTAGAAAATCAGAAATCGCATTAGATGAATTTTTTGGAAATAATATAAATACAAAAAGAAGAATGTTAGTTGAAGAATATTTACAAAGTGAAGGTTGTCTTGTTGGATATACTGAAAATTATATAAAATGTTATATATCTTGCGTAGAGTGGGATGAAGATAATATAAAAAATAAATTAAATGAATTCGTTGAAGTTGAATTGAAAAATAAATTTAAAGATGGTATGGAGGTAGTAGTATGTTAAAAAAATTTTTAAAGATAGTAAGTTTTGTTTTGATTATGACAATGGTATTTAGTATGACAGCTTGTGGGAATACTGATGATGAAAACAATGTAAATACAGGTACTGAAATAAATAAAAATTATGAAGAAAACAAAGGGAACGAAATTCAACAAGATAGTGATAATGGAGCAAAAACTGATGAAGAATCAGATGGTAAGAATGATGATGTAAAACAGGGAGATAATCAGCAAGATAAGAAAGATAGTAAATCAGAAAAGGATGAAAAAAGTGATTCAGAATCTCTAGGAGGACCTAACGACTTTAAAATGCCTAAAGATTTAGGAAAAACTACTGATTTTGAAAAATTTGCAACAGCTGATTTAGATGGCAATAAAGTAACAAATGAAATTTTTGAAGATTATGAATACACAATAGTTGATATATGGGGAACTTATTGCGGACCTTGTATAAGGGCGATGCCTGAATTAGAAAAAATACATAAAAAGTATAAGGATAAAGGTGTAAATGTAGTTGCTTTTGTAATTGATGCTCAAAATATGGATTTAAGCCCTAACTACGAACAAGTGAATACTGCAAAGGCTATAGCAGAGAAACAAGGTGCTACATTTAAGCAAATGCTTATGCCTATGGGAATCTACGAGGGCATATTGATGGAAGTTCAGGCAATTCCAACTCAAGTGTTAGTTGATAAAAATGGTAAAAGAGTTACAGACTTAATCGTTGGAGGATATTCTGAAGAACGTTGGAAAAAAGTTTTAGATGAAAAGCTAAAAAAATAATATTGTGATTTTAAGTAGAAAGGAAAGATTTTGTGGAAAATTGTATTTTTTGTAAAATAGCAGAAGGAAATATACCTTCAAATAAAGTTTATGAAGATGATAAAATAATTTGTTTTCATGATTTAGAACCTCAAGCACCAGTACATGTACTTGTGATACCAAAAGAGCATATAGCTTCTTTAGATGACTTGAAAAGTGAAAATCAAGAATTGATGGGATATATACTTTTAAAAATTAAGGATATAGCAAAAGATTTGGGCTTGGAAAACGGATATAGACTTGTCAATAATTGTGGGGAAGATGGACTTCAGACAGTTAAACATTTACATTTCCATCTTCTAGGAAAGAGAAAAATGACTTGGCCACCAGGTTGATTTTTATTATAAAAATTTGCATATTGTAAAATAAAACTTGCCTTTTTCTAAAAAAAAGAGTATAATTATCAATGTTGTAGGCTTTAAGAGTCAGTTCTTTATGGGTTGACTTCATGCAAAAGTCAGGAGGTGAGCTGGTTGGCACAAGTAGTAATAAGAGAAAACGAAAGCTTGGAAAGTGCTTTAAAAAGATTTAAGAGATCTTGCGCAAGAGATGGTGTAATGTCTGAACTTAGAAAAAGAGAGCATTATGAAAAGCCTAGTGTAAGAAGAAAGAAAAAATCTGAAGCTGCAAGAAAGAAAGCTAAGAAATTTTAGCTTGAATTTTTGTAGAGTTCATTAAATGAGGTGTGATATGACCTTAAAGGAAAAATTAACACAAGATTTTAAAGATGCCATGAAGGCAAGAGATGAAATTAGAAAAAATACAATAAACCTTGTGAGAGCAGCTATTAAGCAGTACGAGGTAGATAATAGAGAAGAACTAGATGATTCAGGAGTTCTTGGTATTTTGTCTAAGCAAGTGAAGATGAGGAAAGATGCCCTGGCTGATTTTGAAAAGGCAGGAAGAACAGATTTAGTACAGTCCTACACAGAAGAAATAAAAGTACTTCAGAATTATTTGCCAGAGATGATGTCTTTTGACGAAATAGTGAAGACTGTTGAAGAAACGGCAAAAGAGCTAGGCATAGATGGTGGTAAACAAAACATCGGCAAGCTGATGGGAGCTATTATGCCAAAGGTCAAAGGTCAGGCAGATGGAGAAGAAGTGAGAAAGGCTGTAATGCAATTTCTCGGATAATAAATATAAAGCTGTTGTTAGAGTAATAAGCTCAGGCAACAGTTTTTTTAAATATTTAGAAATCACTAGTTACTAATGTAGAGGTATGAATAGATGAGTATGATTTATAAGGGTATAGAAGAATTAGTAGGAAAAACGCCTTTAATTGAATTGGAGAGATATTCTAAAGAGCTGGGGCTTGATTGCCAGCTTTTTGGCAAGTTGGAATTTATGAATCCAACAGGGAGTATTAAGGATAGAGTTGCTTTAAATATCATAATTGAAGCTGAAAAAAAGGGTGAGCTTAAATCAGGTGGAACTATTATTGAAGCAACAAGTGGAAATACAGGGATTGGCTTAGCCGCAATAGGAACAGCAAGAGGTTATGATGTTAAAATTGTAATGCCTGATAATATGAGTAGTGAAAGAATAAAAATGATGAAAGCTTATGGTGCTTGCGTAGTATTAACTCAGGGTGAAAAAGGAATGACTGGAAGTATTGAAAAGGCGCAAAGCTTAAAAAATGAAATAGAAAACAGTTTCCTTGCTAATCAATTTGAGAATACAGATAACACAATGGCTCATTATATAAATACAGGAAAAGAAATTTGGGAAGATACAGAAGGAAAAGTTGATATAGTAATTTCAACTATAGGAACTGGTGGAACTATAACAGGAATAGGTAAGTTTTTAAAAGAAAAAAACAAAAAAATTGAAATTATAGGTATTGAACCAAAGACTTCAAATGTAATATCAGGGGGGAGTGCAGGAACTCATAAAATACAAGGTATAGGAGCAGGCTTCATACCTGAAATATTAGACTTGAAATTTATTGATAGGATAGTTGAAGTGGATGATGACAAAGCTTATGAGAAAGCTAGGCTTATCGGAAAATTAGAAGGTATATTCTTAGGGATTTCGTCAGGAGCAGTTCTACAAGCTTTAGATGAAATAAAAAGAGAAATAGATATTTCAAGTAAAAACATTGTAGTAATATTTCCAGATGGTGGTAGTAAATATTTATCAACAGAAAATTTTATTGAAGTATAGAAAATAAAAGAACGTTGAAGTTTTGGAAAGTATGTAATAAAATTATTATATAACATAAAATAGTTGGGAGAAGTTTTTTGGTTGTAAATAAAAAAGAAATTTTATTTAATATCCCTTATGAAGTGGATAGAGGCGAGCTGTTTGGTAGCCTAGATAAAAATTTAAACTTTGTAGAAACAAAATTTAATGTTGAATTAATACAAAGAGACAATAGCTTAATAATGAAAGCTGAGAATATAGATGACTTAAAAAATGCAGAAAGATACTTAAAGGAGCTGACAGATATTATATTAAAAGGTGAAAAAATAGATACTCAAAAATTAGAGTATGTTTTTGAACTTTTACAGAACAAAGTCTCTTACGGTGAAGAAGTATCAGATTCAGAAGTGATTTGCTATACTGTTCAAGGAAAACCTATTAAGCCTAAGACAATAGGGCAGAAACATTACATTAAGAGTATGAATAAAAAAGATATAGTTTTTTGTATTGGGCCAGCAGGAACAGGAAAAACTTATCTAGCAGTAAGTATGGCAATAAAAGCTTTGAAAAAGAAGGAAATTGAAAAAATTATATTGGCAAGACCTGCAGTAGAAGCCGGAGAAAGATTAGGATTCTTACCAGGGGACTTACAGGAAAAAGTAGATCCGTATTTAAGACCTCTTTATGATGCGCTCTATGATATGTTAGGTAGAGAAGGCGCTTTAAAATTAAAGGAGAAGGAAGTTATAGAAGTGGTACCTCTTGCGTATATGAGAGGTAGAACTTTAGACAATTCTTTTATTATATTGGATGAAGCTCAAAATACTACAAGGGAACAGATGAAAATGTTTTTGACTAGAATGGGTTTTAAATCAAAAGTTGTTGTCACTGGTGATATAACTCAAACAGATTTACCAGATGGCAAAAAGTCTGGACTTTCACAAGCAATAAAAGTTTTAAAAAGTGTAGATGATATAGATTTTTGTTATCTAAAGGCTATCGATGTTGTAAGACATCCTTTAGTTAAAAAAATAATAGATGCTTATGAGAAAAATACTAAAGGATATGATGAAAAGTAAGGAGATAAATATATGAATATTATATTTAGCCAAGAACGTATGCCGGGAAAACATATCGTTGATCAGATGAAAAAAGCAGGTAAAAGATGTTTGGAAGAAGAAGGAGCATATGAAAAAAATGTTCAAGCAAGTGTAACGTTTGTAGATGAAGAAGAAATTCATCTTTTAAATAGAGAACACAGAGGTGTTGACAAAGTTACAGATGTGCTTTCCTTTCCTCAATTTGAAAATTTACAGGCATTAAAAGATGAACTTATTAAGAATCAAGAGGAAGTCTGTATAGGGGATATTGTTATATGTACTGAACAGGCACTGCTTCAAGCTGATGATTTTGGACATTCTCCAGAAAGAGAAATTGTATATTTGTTTGTGCATAGTATGTTGCATCTTTTAGGTTATGACCATATGGAAGATGAAGATAAAAGTATTATGCGTGAAAAAGAAGAGAATATAATGAAAAAATTGGGTTTGGAAAGAGATTAAGATTATGCAGAATCAGTTGTTGCTTGAAAAGGATAAAAAAATAGAATTTCAAGAATTATATAAAAAAGCAGTTGAAGTATCTAAAAATGCTTATGCTCCTTTTTCAAATTTTAATGTAGGATCTGCGATTCTTTGTGAAAATGGTAAAGTATATACAGGTGTAAATGTGGAAAATTCATCTTACGGTGGAAGTATTTGTGCTGAAAGAGTTGCAGTTACAAAGGCTGTTTCTTTTGGTGATAAATCTTTTGAAGCAATTGCTATAGTAGGAAATGGTAAAAGGGTGAAGCCTTGTGGGATTTGTTTGCAATTTATGGCAGAATTTAACCAAGATATTTTAATTATAACAGGTGATTCAGAAGATAAATTAGAAATATGCACTTTGAGAGAGTTATTGCCTCAGAGTTTTGAATTAAAGAAATTTTAAATTAGAGAGAAGAATATTTTATGAAATCAGGATTTGTAGGAATAATAGGCAGAACAAATGTTGGGAAATCAACTTTGCTGAATTCTTTTTTAGGAGAAAAAATATCAATAATAGCAGATAAACCTCAGACTACAAGAAATACTATAAGAGGTATATATACAGAATTGGAAAATCCAGATATGGAAATACCATCAGAAAATGATGTTCAAATTGTTTTCTTAGATACGCCAGGAATACATAAGCCAAAAAATAAATTGGGAGATTTTATGATAAAATCTGCGTTAAACACATTCAATGAAGTGGAGGTACTTCTCTTTGTAGTTGAAGATATTTTAGGAGAAGCTGGAGGAGACAAATATATTTTAGAAATGTTAAAAGAGGTCAAAACTCCTAAAATTTTAATTATAAATAAGATTGATAAAATGGAACCTGAAAAATACAAAAAAATATATGAGCAATATAATGAAATAGGTATTTTTGAGGAAATCTTTGGTACGTCTGCCCTTCAGGGAAAAAATGTAGATAAAGTCTTGGGGAAATTAAAATCATTTATGGAAGATGGGCCAATGTATTTTCCTAAGGATGTAGTTACAGATCATCCAGAAAGATTTATTGTAGCAGAGATAGTCAGAGAAAAAACTCTTGCATACTTAGAGCAGGAAGTACCTCATGGAATTGCTGTAGAAATTGAAAGCTATAAAGAAAAAGGAACTATTACAGATATAGGTGTAGTGATTTATTGTGAAAGGAAATCACACAAAGGTATAATCATAGGTAAACAAGGTAAGAAATTAAAGGGTATTGGTAAGCAAGCTAGGTTGGAAATAGAGAATTTGCTTGGAACTAAAGTCTATTTAGAAATTTGGGTTAAAGTTAAAGAAAAATGGAGAGATAGTGATTTTGCACTTTCTAATTTTGGATATGATAATAAAGAATATTAGAATAGGGAATTGAAATGAATATTGAAGCTAACGGATTGGTTTTAAGAAATATTCAAATAGCAGGAAATAGAAGATTAGTAACTCTTTTAACAAGGGAATATGGTAAGATTACAGCTATTATAAATCAAAATTCCTTGGGAAAAACTAAGGCAAGCTTATGGTCAAAACCTTTTACATACAGTAAGTTTGATATATATAAAAACAGAGACTATTTTATTGTAAACAAGGGAAGTGTTTTAAAGAGTTATTATAAAATTGGTGAAGATGTAGAAAAGTATATGAATGCTTCAAATATATTGGAATTCACCGATAAAATTTTAGTGGAAAATCAACGAAATGTTAAGCAAATGGATATTCTGATTGAATATTTTGACATAGTGCAAGAGAGAAAAAGTCATATGAAAACCCTTCTTTTAGCATACAAATTAAAATCTGTAGCTTTAAACGGGTTTGAACCCCATATAAATAATTGTGTTTTATGTGGAAAAGAAGATACAACTTTTAAATTTGACATATCTGAAGGTGGAATAGTTTGTGATAGCTGCTATAAAGAAAAAATAAAAGAAAAATACAAAGAAAATACATCTGAAAAGTTGATTTATGAGTGTAAATTTGGTATTATTGATGTAGTTACTTATATTTTAGCTAATCCTTTGAGCAAACTGAAAAAATTAACCTTAGAAGATAATGTTGAAAGGCTATTGGAAAATATAATTAGAAACTACATCAAGTATTATATGGTTATGGAACCCTTGAAAACAGAAGGATTTTTGGATTAAATCTAAGGAGGAAATTTTATGGAAGTTAGTTTAGAAAAAATTGAATTAGTAAAAGATAGAACAGGTGTGAGCTATAAAGAAGCAAAAGAAGCTTTAGAAAAATTAAATGGAAATGTTGTAGATGCTATAATAGACATTGAAGAAAATATGAATGAAGTACCTAAAAGCCCATTGAGTGAAAAAGGAATGAGCATAATAGATAGTCTAAAAGCATTAGTTAGAAAAGGAAATGTTTCTAAAATTGTTCTTAGAAAAGATGGCGAAATTATATTGAATTTACCAGTTAATGTAGGTATAATCACTGGTGTGTTTTATACTTTACCTACAGCAGTTGCAGTTGCAGTTGCCTTTGGAACTAAATGCGATATAGAAATTGTTAAAGACAATGGAACTATAGTAGATGTAAGCGATATGGCAAATGAAAAATTTGAAAATATCGTTGAAAAAGGTTCAGATTGGGCTGATGAAGTTAAAACAAGAGGAACAGATGCTTACTATATGGCTAAGGACAAAGCTAATATAGTTATAAATAAAGTAAGAAGAAATGAAGACGAAACTGAAGATGAAGGCTCTGTATTTGACGGAGAAGTAATGGCACAAGATGATAACTACGAAAGTAGTGCTACTCAAGAAGAAAAAATCCTTGATTAATTTATTTATCAAAGATTTTAAATAAAAGCAAGTCCAAGAAACGAGCAAAGCTCGTTTTTTGGACTTGCTTTGCAAAGATAAACCAATTAAATAAATGACTATAAATATTTAATTTAAAGGGAGATAATAATAATGTGCGAAAAGAAGTATACTATGGATAAAATTACATCATTAGCTAAAAATAGAGGCTTCGTATATTCTGGCTCTGAAATTTACGGAGGATTAGCAAATACTTGGGATTATGGTCCTCTAGGTGTTGAACTTAAAAACAACATAAAAAAGGCTTGGTGGAAAAAATTTGTTCAAGAATCTAAATACAACGTAGGACTTGATTCTGCTATATTGATGAATCCTAAGACATGGGAAGCATCAGGTCATATAGGTGGATTTGCAGACCCTCTTATAGATTGTAAGTCTTGTAAATCAAGATTTAGAGCAGATAAAATAATTGAGGACTATTTGCAAGAACAAAATATTACAGATATTCATGTTGATGGCTGGGACAATGAAAAATTAGAAAGTTTTATTGATGAAAAAGGAATTGTCTGTTCTGAATGTGGTAAAAATGATTTTACAAAAATAAGACAGTTTAACTTAATGTTTAAAACATTCCAAGGCGTTACAGAAGATTCTAAAGCGGAAATCTTTTTACGTCCCGAAACTGCTCAAGGAATATTTGTTAATTTTAAAAATGTACAAAGAACTAGCAGAAAGAAAATACCTTTTGGAATTGCACAGATTGGTAAATCTTTTAGAAATGAAATAACACCAGGCAACTTTACTTTTAGAACTAGAGAATTTGAACAAATGGAATTAGAATTCTTCTGCGAACCTGGTAAAGACATAGAATGGTTTAATTACTGGAAAGATTATTGCGTTGGTTTCTTGAAATCTTTGAATATGAAAGAAGAAAACTTTAAATTAAGAGACCATGAAAAAGAAGAACTATCACATTACAGTAATGCAACTACAGATATTGAATATTTATTCCCATTTGGTTGGGGTGAACTTTGGGGAATTGCAGATAGAACTGATTTTGACTTAAAACAACACCAGGAGCACTCAGGACAAGATTTAAGATATGTAGATTCTGAAAATGGAGAAAAATATTTACCTTATTGTATTGAACCATCATTAGGCGCTGATAGAGTTACCCTTGCATTCTTGTGTGAAGCATACGATGAGGAAGTCCTTGAGGGTAAAGACGGAAAGCAAGATGTGAGAACTGTTTTAAGATTACATCCAGCATTGGCACCATTTAAAGTTGCAGTGCTTCCACTTGCAAAAAAATTAAGTCACATCGCATTACCTATTTATGAAGAATTGTCAAAGTATTTTATGGTTGATTACGATGAAGCTGGTTCAATAGGGAAAAGATATAGACGTGAAGATGAAATAGGTACACCTTTCAGCATTTGTGTAGACTTTGAAACAGAAGAAGACAAGTGTGTAACTATAAGAGATAGAGATACTATGGAACAAATAAGAATTCCAATAGAAAATATCAAAGAGTACATAGAAGAAAAAATGGTATTTTAAATAAAGAAAAACTTTATTATTATATAAAAAAAGGAGAATTTTTAAATGGAGAAGTTTGTATATTCCTTTAATGAAGGATCTAAAGACATGAAAAGTCTTTTGGGAGGAAAAGGTGCTAACCTAGCGGAAATGACTAAGATTGGTCTACCGGTTCCTTTTGGTTTTACCGTTACAACAGAAGCTTGTAATAAGTATTATGATGACGGAGAAAAATTAGCAGATACTGTCGTAGAGCAAATTTTTGAAAAATTAGATGAACTTGAAAAAGTGTCTAATAAAAAATTTGGAAGCAAGGAAAATCCTTTGCTTGTATCTGTAAGATCAGGAGCTGTTATTTCAATGCCAGGAATGATGGATACAGTTTTGAATTTAGGGTTAAATGATGAAACTGTTGAAGGTATGGCTGAATTAACAGGCAATGAAAGATTTGCACAAGACAGTTATAGAAGATTTATTCAAATGTTTGGAGATGTAGTTTTAGAAATACCTAAAAGCAAATTTGACAAAGTTTTCGAAGCTCAAAAGAAAGCTAGCAACTGTGAATTTGATATAGATTTAACTACAGAAGATTTGAAAAAAATAATTGTAGATTACAAGAAAATAATAAAAGAAGAAACAGGAAAAGATTTCATTCAAGAACCTAAAGAACAGTTGATGGAAGCAGTAAAAGCTGTATTTAGATCTTGGAACAATGAAAGAGCTATTCTTTATAGAAAATTAAATAATATTGATAGCTCATTAGGTACAGCAGTAAATGTTCAATCAATGGTCTTTGGTAATATGGGAGATACTTCTGGAACAGGTGTTGCATTTACTAGAAATCCAGCGACTGGTGACAACGGCGTATTTGGTGAATTCTTGGTAAACGCACAAGGTGAAGATGTAGTAGCGGGTATTAGAACACCTCAGCCTATAAGTGAAATGGAAAAAATCTTCCCAGAAGTTTACAAAGAATTTTTAAGAATTGCAGAACTTTTAGAAGATCATTTTAAAGATATGCAAGATATAGAATTTACAGTTGAAAATGAAAAATTGTATATGTTACAAGTTAGAACTGGTAAAAGAACTGCTATGGCTGCAGTAAAACTTGCAGTTGCAATGGAAAAAGAAGGTTTAATCGATAAGAAAACAGCAATCTCAAGAATAGAACCTAATCAAATTAATCAGTTGTTACACCCTAAATTTGATGAAAAGGAATTGGAAAAAGCTGAAGTTTTAGCTAAAGGCTTACCAGCTTCTCCAGGAGCATCTATGGGTAAAATATCATTTACAGCAGCAGAAGCAGAAGAAGCTGTTGCTAAAGGCGAAAAAGTAATTCTTGTTAGAACTGAAACTTCACCTGAGGACTTAGCTGGTATGGTAGCTGCTGAAGGTATATTAACAGCTAGAGGTGGTATGACATCTCACGCAGCAGTAGTTGCAAGAGGTATGGGTAAGTGCTGTATCGCAGGTTGCTCTACTATAGAAGTTGATGAAGAAAACAAAGTATTAAAAGTTGGAAATCTAGTATTAAATCAAAATGATTTCATCTCTCTTGATGGAAGTACAGGAACTGTTTACAAAGGAAAGATTGATACAATAAAACCTGAACTTTCAGGAGATTTTGGTACTATTATGAAATGGTCAGATGAAATAAGAACTTTGAAAATCAGAACAAATGCTGACAACCCAAGAGATACAAAAACTGCAGTAGATTTTGGAGCAGAAGGTATTGGACTTTGTAGAACTGAGCATATGTTCTTTGAAGAAGAAAGAATATCTACTGTTAGACAAATGATTTTGGCAGACACAAAAGAAGAAAGAGAAAAAGCTTTAGAACAAATACTACCTTATCAAAAAGGAGATTTTAAAGAAATTTACAAAGTTATGGCAGGAAAGCCAGTTACTATAAGATTGTTAGATCCACCTCTACATGAATTCTTACCACATGAAGGTGAAGAAATCAAACAACTTTCAAAACAAATAAATGTGCCTTATGAAAAACTGTTAAGCAAGGTTGAAGAATTACATGAATTTAACCCTATGTTAGGTCACAGAGGTTGTAGACTTGCGATAACTTATCCAGAAATTGCTGTAATGCAGACTAAAGCTATAATGACAGCTGCTATTGAGTTGAAAAAAGAAGAAGGTATGGAAATTACTCCAGAAATAATGATTCCTTTAGTAGGCATGGAAAAAGAAATTGCATTCTTGAAGAAAGTTATAATTGATACTATAAATGAATGCTTTGAAAAAGAAGGTGTTAAACTAGATTATTTAATCGGAACTATGATAGAAATACCTAGAGCTGCACTTACTGCTGATAAAATAGCAAAAGATGCTGAGTTCTTCTCTTTTGGTACAAATGACTTGACTCAAATGGCTTATGGATTCTCAAGAGATGATTCAGGAAGATTTATAGATGATTATAAAAACAAAGGTATTTTTGAAGAAGATCCATTCCAAACATTAGACCAAGAGGGAGTTGGTAAATTGGTTGAAATGGCAGTTGAACTAGGTAAGAAAACTAGACCAAATATCAAGCTTGGTATTTGTGGAGAGCATGGTGGAGATCCAAAAACTATAGAATTTTGTCATAAAGTAGGACTTGATTATGTTTCTTGCTCGCCATTTAGAGTACCTATTGCAAGACTAGCAGCAGCACAAGCAGCAGTTAAAGCAGAAGAAAAGTAAATATATAAAGATTTTTGTTGTGTGTATTTCGATTTTTAAAGATTTTTATATTTTAGAGAGGAATTTGTTATGAAAAAGAGTATTAGTTTATTATTAGTTTTGGTAATTACTTTATCTACAAATAGTTTCGTTTATGCAAACAGTTATTCTGAAATTCAAGTAAGTAAAGAAAGTATAAGAGCAAAAAATGTTTTAAATCAGTAGTCAAACCAATTCAAAAATATGTCTGAAGAAGAGCTTAATAATTATATAGCTAATATTAAAACTGCTTGTGAAAATCGAAAAAATGGTAAAGTTTCAACATTAAGAGGTAGAAATTCAGTATCAGATATTATATTTATACATCAATCCTTGCGCCTTGCTTGGCTAGCTGTAGCGGAAATTGCAAAAAGAAGAGGATATCCTTGTTCTGCACAATTAATTAAAAATTCTATTTTTGATGAGGATTATGAAGAAGAATTAGGACAAAGTGGTGTTTTTAAAAGAAAAATCAAAAAAAATAAAGATTTTAAAAATTGTATTAAAGGATTTAGTACTGATTATGTTAGTGACTCTTTGGAATTTCAACATAAAAACTCAAAAGATTTATATTATTCATTACATTTAGCTGATATTCAAAGGTCACCTAAAAATGGTAAGCATAAATATCATATTCATGACACTTGGGACTTTGAACTTTGGACTAAGGAAGATGGACATTCTTTATTTGCAACAACTGTAAATGATTGGGCGTGGTTATGCGAGAATGCTCATATATTAAAGGTAATAAAAGTTGACATATATTTTGTATATTAGGATTTTATAAAAATTAGGGAAATTTTATAGTGGTATTTATGGGTTTAGTTTACTTTGTGTAATTATATATCATCAAGGGAGAAAATATGTATAAAAAAATACTAAAATTGAAAGATATGATATTTCAAATGAGTTTTTTGAAACTTTCAATTCTTTGGTCGATTTTTTGTATCCTTTGTTTCTATATTTTTTTAGAGCTAATATCAACTCCTACAGAAATAAGCATGGTTGAAAATTTCAATTTAGAAAATGAAAATCATTATTTGTTATATAAACACAGTTCTGTAGGAGGGTTCCCTATGGATGGACAGATTTTAGTGGCACTACAGTTCGAAGAAGATATAACAAAAAAACTTTTTGAAAATCAAGAATACAAATGGGAGGCATTGCCTTATAAACCTAAGATTTCTAAAAAATTATTCTTTGAGGATCATACTCCTGTATTTGTCAGCACGACAGAAAATGGTGAGGAATTTTATTTGCCATGGGTAGAAAATGGTTATTACATATTGTTAGATAAAACAAAAAGCGAAATAAAAGAAGAATTTATGTGGGATTACGATTTGTATGTATATGACAAAGATGAATTTGTATTATATTTTTTGAAATCACGTATGTAATATTTCTTTTGATAAATAAAGCTAAAATCCAATATGATGTTAAATAGATTTTCAAGAACAAGCACAGAAACAATTAAATTAAGTAAATAACTTTAGTAGACAAAAGTATATTTTTATGATATACTGTTTTAGTTGTTAAACAAGTACCTTTGCTTAGATGATGGATACTCCAACCTATTCTCAGCATTGGTGAATTAAAAGAAAAGGAGAAAAATATGATTACTAAAGAACAAAAAGCACAAGTTATGAAAGAGTACCAAACTAAAGAGGGAGATACAGGTTCTCCAGAAGTACAAGTGGCAGTTTTAACTTATAGAATAAATGATTTGAATGAACACCTTAAAGTTCATAAAAAAGACCATCATTCTAGAAGAGGACTACTTAAAATGGTAGGGCAAAGAAGAAATCTTTTAAATTACTTAAGAGATAAGGATATTGAAAGATACAGAAGCCTTATTGCTCGTTTAGGATTGAGAAAGTAACTGAAAATATTAAAGACGGAGCAGTTCGCTCCGTTTTTCTTATAGCTCAAAGAGAGCATTTTTGGAAGTATTAGAGAAAATTAACAGGAGGTAGTTGTTAATATGGCAAGATTTGAAGATTATAGAACGTTTAGAACGGCAATAGGTGGAAGACTATTGGAAGTAGAAATTGGTAAAGTTTGCGAACAAGCAAATGGACAGGCTATGGTGAAATATGGAGATACAGTACTTAATGTAACTGCAACAGCTTCAAAAGAACCTAAGCCAGATATAGATTTCTTCCCTTTAAGCGTTGATTACGAAGAAAGAATGTATGCGGCAGGTAAAATCCCAGGAGGATTTATTAAAAGAGAAGGTCGTCCATCTCAACAAGCAATTTTAAATTCAAGATTGATAGATAGACCTATAAGACCTTTGTTTCCAAAAGGATATTACAATGATGTTGTCGTTATTGCGACTGTTATGTGTGTAGACCCTGATTGTTCTCCTGAAATAGTAGGTATGTTAGGTTCATCAATAGCACTTGCAACATCTGATATACCTTGGGACGGACCTACAGCATCTGTTTTAATAGGAATGATAGATGGGGAATTTATTGTAAACCCAACATTAGAGCAAAGAGAGAAATCTGATATGCACTTAGTTGTATCTGGTACAAAAGATGCGATTATGATGGTAGAAGCAGGAGCAAAAGAAGTACCTGAAAGCGTTATGCTAGACGCTATAATGTTTGCTCATGAAGAAATTAAAAAGTTAGTTGAGTTTATTGAAGAAATTGTTAAAGAAGTAGGTAAACCTAAGAAAGAAGTAAAACTTTATAAAGTACCTGAAGAAATTGAAAAAGAAGTTAGAGATTTTGCTGAAAGCAAGATGAAAGAAGCTATCAAAACTGTAGATAAAATTGAAAGACTTGAAAATATAGATAAAGTAGAGCTTGAAACAAAAGAGCATTTTGAAGAGATTTATCCAGATAATTCTAAAGACATCGGAACTGTACTTTATAATATTACAAAAGAATCTGTACGTTCAATGATTTTAGATGAAGGAATAAGACCAGACAATAGAGAAGTAACAGAAGTTAGACCTATTTGGTGTGAAACTGGGATTTTACCTAGAACTCATGGTACTGGATTGTTTAAAAGAGGTCAAACTCAAGTTCTTTCAGTTTGTACTCTTGCACCTATTTCAGAAGCACAAATAATTGATGGTATTTCAGAAGAAACTGAAAAAAGATATATGCACCATTACAATTTCCCATCATTCTCAGTAGGGGAAGCTAGAACTTCTCGTGGACCTGGAAGAAGGGAAATAGGACATGGCGCTTTGGCAGAAAGAGCTATTGTACCTGTATTACCAGATGAAGATGAATTCCCTTATGCAATAAGAGTTGTTTCTGAAGTTCTTTCTTCAAATGGTTCTACATCTATGGGTTCAACTTGTGGATCTTGCTTAGCTCTTATGGATGCAGGTGTACCTCTTAAAAAAGTAGTATCTGGTATTGCAATGGGATTGATTGAAAGAGTTGAAGAAGATGGCTCAAGTAAAATAGCTATATTGTCAGATATTCAAGGAATGGAAGATTTCTTAGGAGATATGGACTTTAAGGTAACAGGAACTAAAGATGGTATTACAGCAGTTCAAATGGATATTAAAGTTCACGGATTATCCAGAGAAATTTTAGAAAAAGCCTTGAAACAAGCTTATGATGGAAGAATGCACATTATGAATGAAATGCTAGAAGAAATTCAAGCGCCTAGAGAAGAAATGTCATCTTACGCTCCTAGAGCTATATCTATAAATATTGACCCTGAAAAAACTAGAATTGTAATAGGTCCAGGTGGTAAAACTATAAATAGAATAATAGACGAAACAGGTGTAAAAATTGATATTTCTGATGATAAACCAGGTGTTGTAAATATTTACAGTAGCGATATGGAATCTGCAGAAAAAGCTAAAAAAGAGATAGAACTTCTAACTAAAGATGTAGAAGTTGGGGAAGTATACACAGGAAAAGTTACTAAGATTATGAATTTTGGAGCTTTTGTAGAAGTACTACCAGGAAAAGAAGGCTTGTTGCATATTTCAAAAATATCAAACGAAAGAGTCGAAAAGGTTGAAGATGTATTAAGCGAAGGTGATGAAGTAACTGTTAAGGTACTTGAAATAGATAGCCAAGGAAGAATCAACCTGTCAAAAAAAGATGTTTAAAAATTAAATAATAAAAAAGAAAGTAGAGCCTAAAAACTCTACTTTTCTATAGGTTTATGAAATTGAGGGAAACCCTATGATAATCGGAAATGATTGGGATGATATATTAAAAAGTGAATTTTGTGCAGATTACTTTAAAGACTTGATGCGTTTTTTAGATGATGAATATCGTAATTATACTGTATATCCTAAAAGGAATGATATATTTAATGTTTTAAAATATACAAAATATAAAGATGTAAAAGCAGTGATAATAGGTCAAGACCCTTATCATAATGAAAACCAAGCACATGGACTTAGTTTTTCGGTCCCTGAAGGAGAAAAAATACCACCATCTTTAAAAAATATTTTTAAAGAATTAAATAATGATTTAAAAATAGAACAACCTAGTAGTGGATACTTAAAAAAATGGGCAGATGAAGGTGTTTTGTTGCTAAATGCAGTGCTAACAGTGAGAAGTGGAGAAGCAAATTCTCACAAAAAATGTGGATGGGAAATTTTTACTGATAAAATCATTGAGAAGTTAGATGAAAAAAATACGCCAATAGTTTTTATACTTTGGGGTAATTATGCAAAGAATAAGGCTAGTATGATTAAAAATAAAAATCATTTAATTTTAGAAGGGAATCATCCAAGTCCACTATCAGCACACAGAGGCTTTTTTAATAAAAATTATTTTTCCAGGGCTAATGAATTTTTAGCATCGCAAAATATTGAAGAGATTGATTGGAATTTTAAATAAATAATAAAGAAAAGAAATAAAATTATTAAAAAGTACAAAAAGTATTGATTTATATTGTGAGTTGTGATAATATATAAAAAATACGAAAATTTTATGTGAAATTAAACAAAAATCTCGCTAAAATATTTGTATTTAATTTAGTTTAAGTTGTAAAAGTTATTAGAAGGAGTTTTTTATGGAAAAGAACAGAGCATGGGCGTTATTGCCTTTCGGAGTCTTTATTGTATTGTTTGCAGGTGTGGGAATTTTAAGCGGAGATTTCTATGGTATGCCTGCATTAGTAGCATTTGTAACGGCTTTGTTAATAGGTATGATGCAGAATAGAAAACTCTCATTTAATGAAAAATTAGCAGTTATTTCAAAGGGTGCAGGAGATGTAAACATTATAACAATGGTGCTTATATTTCTTTTAGCAGGAGCTTTCTCAGGAATTGTAAAAGCTACAGGAGGAGCAGAAAGTACAGTAGCCTTTGGACTGTCGTTTATACCAGAAGATTTTTTAGTAGTGGGATTATTTCTGATAGGTTGCTTCATATCTTTGTCAATGGGTACATCTATGGGAACGATAGCAGCATTGGCACCTATAGTTGTGGGAATATCTGAAAAAACATCAATACCAATGGCTATTTGTATTGGTGCAGTAGTTTCAGGAGCTATGTTTGGTGACAATCTATCTATGATTTCAGATACTACTATCGCTGCAGTTAAAACACAAGGTTGTGAAATGAAAGATAAATTCAAGCAGAATTTCTTTATAGTACTGCCTGCAGCGTTGATTTCAATAGTATTGTTCTATGTACTTACTCAAGGAATTGAAATAGTTAAGCCAGAACAGTTGGAATATAATTTCATTCAGATAATACCGTATTTGGTAGTACTATTAGGTGCGTTGATAGGTATAAATGTTTTTGCTGTACTGATTTTGGGAACATTACTTTCTTTAGGAGTGGGAGTATTTCAAGGAACGTTTACTATTATAGAAGGCTTTAAATTCATAGGCGCAGGAATGAGTGGATTGTTTGAAATCGCTATTATTTCTATAGTAGTAGCTTGTATAGTGGCTATCGTTAAAGAAAATAAAGGTATAGAGCTTGTAATTGATTTAGTTAAAAAAGGAAATAAAGGAAAAAGAGGTGCTGAGCTTAGTGTGGCGTTACTTGCATTTTTTGTAGACCTTTGTACTGCAAATAATACAGTTGCAATAGTAATGTCAGGTCCTATAGCAAAAGAAATTGGAGATGAGTTCCAAGTTGAACCAAAAAGAGTTGCTTCTATATTAGATATATTTGCCTCTGTTGGTCAAGGCTTGATACCTTATGGAGCACAATTACTAACTGCGGCAGCATTGGTAGGACTAACACCATTAGACATTATGCCAAACTTGTATTATCCTATATTGATGGCTGTAAGTGCATTGTTATTCATAGCTTTCAGACCACAAAAAGAAATCGTTAAATAATAAAAAATATAATATTGAAATATCAGTTATCTGCTGTAAGCTTTAGGTGTAAATTAAGTGTAAATCTTAATAAACATTGAGCATATAGCAGATAATTATGTTATAATGGAAATGTGAAAAAATTTATAAAGGAAGAAAATATAGAAGATGAGTAAAAAAGAAAAAATTATCAACATTGCAGTAATTGCTCACGTTGACGCAGGTAAATCTACTTTAGTAGATGCTTTTTTAAATCAAAGTGGAGTTTTTAGAGCAAATGAAGAAGTGGTAGACTGTGTAATGGATAGCGACGATATAGAAAGAGAAAGAGGAATAACTATTTATTCTAAAAACTGTTCAGTTATGTACAATGATGTAAAAATAAACATTGTTGATACACCAGGACACGCAGATTTTTCATCAGAAGTTGAGAGAATAATGAAAACAGTAGATACTGTTATATTACTTGTAGATTCCAGTGAAGGACCCATGCCACAGACGAGATTTGTACTTAAAAAATCTTTGGAACAGGGATTAAATCCTATATTGCTGATAAATAAAATCGATAAAAAGGATTCCAGAATTGATGAAGTCGTAGATGAAGTATATGAGTTATTTATGGACTTAAATGCAAATGATGAACAACTTGATTTCCCAATATTATATGGAATAGCAAGACAAGGTATTGTAGTTAGAGACCCTAAAGATGCAGAAGATATTTTAATTGAAACTGGAGATAGCAAAAGAGTAAAAAATCCAAAGGGTGAAAGTGGTAAAGACATAACTCCATTATTTGAGACTATAGTTAACCATGTTGATTGTTATGAAGATTTGACAAAAGAACCATTGCAACTTCAAATATCAGCTTTGGGTTATGATGATTATATCGGCAGACTAGGAATTGGAAGAATTACAAAAGGTGTTATAAAAAAAGGTGAAAATGTTACTGTATCAAGAATAGACGGAACATTGGTGAACAAGAAGATAAATGGTATTTTTGTTTATAGAGGACTGAAGAGAGTGGAAGTTGAAGAAGCTCAGTGTGGAGATATTGTAGTGATTTCAGGGATTTCTGATATATCTATAGGAGAAACTATATGCGATGTGGAAAATCCACAGCCGTTAGAGTTAATTGAAATTGAAAAGCCTACATTGTCTATGAACTTTATAGTAAATAAATCGCCTTTTGCAGGTAAATCAGGAAAGTATGTAACATCAAGGCATATTAAAGAAAGATTACAAAAAGAACTGGAAGTAAATGTTGGGCTAGTAGTAGAAGAAACAGATTCTACAGATGCCTTTAAAGTATCAGGTAGAGGAGAGTTACACTTGTCTGTACTTATAGAAAATATGAGAAGAGAAGGGTATGAACTTGCTGTTTCAAAACCTGAGGTTATTTTCCAAAAGACAGAATATGGTAAGAAAACCGAACCAGTGGAAGAAGTAGTTATTTCTGTACCTGATGAATACTCTGGAAGTGTTATTTCTAAACTGAATTTGAGAAAAGGTATAATGAAATCTATGTCTGGTGAAAATGGTTATACGAAGCTTGTATATACTGTTGCAACTAGAGGATTACTTGGTTATAGAAGTGAATTTATAAACGATACTAGAGGAGAAGGTACTATAGTTAGGCGTTTTGAGGGCTTTGAAGAATTTAAAGGGGAAATTCAACAGAGAATAAATGGTGTAGCTATAGCACAAGAACAGGGAGTGTGTACAAGTTATGCTCTTGATAATATTCAAGAAAGAGTTAGATTATTTGTTGAACCTGGAGTAGAAGTTTATGAGGGTATGATAATAGGTATGAACAGCCGTGGAGAAGATATGGTTGTAAATCCAGCGAAAGCAAAGAAAGCTACAAATATGAGGGCATCTGGAAATGATGACTCAGTTAAACTAGCACCACCAAAGACTTTTACTTTGGAGGAAGCTTTGGAATTTATAAATGATGACGAGTTAGTTGAAGTTGTGCCAGATGATATAAGACTTAGAAAGAAACTTTTAAAAGAACTTGATAGAAGAAGAAGCAATAGATAATTTTCATATAATAATTAGCGTAGTAAGTATTTAGTATAAAAGGAGAATATTTTGAAAGAATTTTTACATAATTATAAAATTTCAGTTGCAAATATGGGTCAAAATTTTGGCGAAATGTTATTTGAAGTAGTTGCAATTTTAATAGTAGGATATATATTGTCAAAGATTATTTTAAAAATTGTAAAAACATTATTAGCGAGAAGAGATGTGGATAAATCCATGCACCCTTTTATGCTAAATGGTCTTAGAATTATACTTTGGGTGATTATTTTAGTAACGGCATTTTCTACCATGGGTGTTCCGTTAAGCAGTTTATTAACGATGCTTGGGGCTGCGGGACTTGCTATAGCTTTGGCATTACAAAACAGTTTAGGTAATATTGCAGGTGGAATTATAATTTTAGTTACAAAACCATTTAAAAATGGAGATTATATAGATATAAAGGAAACAGAAGGTATAGTTGAAGCCATAGATTTGCTTTATAGTACTTTGAGAACATTTGATAACAAGATAGTTACAGTACCAAATGGAAATATAACAGGGGGTATTTTAACCAATTATACAAAAGAAAATATAAGGCGTGTAGATATTGAAGTTGGTGTAGGATATGACGATAGCCTATCACAAGTCAGAGATGTATTATTAGGACTTGCAGAATGTGATGATAGAATTTTAAAGGATCCAGAACCTTATATAACAGTATCTGGATATGGAGATAGCTCTGTAAATGTAGTTCTTAAAGTTTGGGTAGATACATCAAATTATTGGGATGTTTATTATGACGTTATGGAAACTATTAAAACTGCCTTTGAAGAAGCAGGAATCAGTATACCATATCCACAATTAGATGTGCATAATATAAAAGATAAAAGTTTTTTTGTAAAGTAGGCAAGGAGGAGTTATGAAACGCAAATTCAAAAGGATTTTAGTCGCAAATAGAGGCGAAATAGCTATTAGAGTTTTTAGAGCTTGTAAAGAGCTTGGAATTAGAACTGTTGCTATTTATTCTGAGGAAGATAAAAATGCACTGTTTAGAACTAAAGCAGATGAAGCTTATCAAATAGGTAGAGGTAAATCTCCGGTAGATGTTTATTTAAGTATAAAAGAAATAATTGCTCTTGCAAAAGCTAAGGGTGTTGATGCAATTCACCCAGGATATGGATTTTTATCTGAAAACGTGGAATTTGCAAGAAGATGTGAACAAGCAGGAATTGAATTTATAGGTCCTAACCATGAAATGATGGATAGATTAGGGGACAAGATAAAATCTAAATTGGTAGCAAATGAAGTAGGTGTACCTACAATTCCAGGAGAAAAGAAGTCTATTGAAACTGAGAAAGATGCTATCGCTATTGCAGAAGCTTGTGGTTATCCAGTTATGCTGAAAGCTGCTGCTGGAGGCGGTGGTCGTGGAATGAGAATTGCCAGAAATTCTGAAGAACTAATCACAGAATATAGAAGTGCGAAAAGTGAAGCAAAAAAAGCTTTTGGTATAGATGATATATTTATAGAAAAATACTTAGAAAAACCTAAACATATTGAAGTACAAGTTCTAGGTGATAAATATGGTAATATAGTTCATCTTTATGAAAGAGATTGTTCTATTCAAAGAAGACATCAGAAAGTAATTGAATTTACACCAGCAATTAGTATTACAGATGAGCAAAGACAGGCTATTTGTAATGATGCAATTAAAATTGCAAGTGCTGTAAATTATAGAAGTGCAGGAACTGTTGAATTTTTATTAGATAGTAATGGAAATCATTATTTTATAGAAATGAATCCTAGAATACAAGTTGAGCATACCGTTACAGAAATGGTAACAGGAATTGATTTAGTACAAGCGCAAATATTAGTAGCAGAAGGGTATGAATTAGGCTCAGATAAGATAAATATTAAATCTCAAGAGGATATAAAACCTAGAGGTTATGCTATTCAGTGTAGGGTTACAACAGAAGACCCTATAAACAGTTTTGCACCTGATACAGGAATGATAGATGTTTATAGAACAGGTGCAGGATTTGGAGTAAGATTAGATGGTGGAAATGGATTTGCAGGAGCAAATATCACGCCTTTTTACGATAGCTTACTTGTTAAGATAACAACTTGGTCAAGAAGTTTTGACGATTGTATTGCAAAAGCTCTTAGAGCCATGGACGAAAGTAGAATCAAGGGTGTAAAAACAAACTTGGCATTTATAAGAAATGTTTTGAACCATGAAACTTTTAGAAAAGGGAATTGTAGCACAAACTTTATAGAGGAAAATCCAGATTTACTTTCTACTGGAAAAGGCGATAGAGAATTGAAGATTTTAACTTATTTAGGCGATTTGTATGTGAATCAAACTAAAGGGGAAAAACCTCAATTTGATATACCTGTTGTTCCAAATATCGATGAGAGAGAAGTTGCTAAATTAAAAGGTACTAAACAATTATTAGATGAGTTGGGACCTGAAAAATTATCAAAATGGATTAAGAATGAAAAAAGACTACTTTTGACAGATACTACCATGAGAGATGCGCAACAATCTTTAATGGCAACTAGAGTAAGAACAGTTGATATGGAAAAAATTGCGCCAGCTACAGCGTATTATGGTAAAGATTTATTCTCACTTGAGATGTGGGGCGGTGCAACTTTTGATACTTCCTACAGATTCCTAAAAGAATCTCCATGGGAAAGACTTTCAATTATTAGAGAAAAAGTACCTAACTTATTGCTACAAATGTTGATTCGTGGTGCAAATGCTGTTGGATATAAAAACTATCCAGACAATGTTATTCGTGAATTTGTAAGAGAATCTGCAAGGTCAGGAATAGATGTTTTCCGTATATTCGACTCTTTAAACTGGGTAGAAGGTATGGAAGTTGCTTTAGATGAAGTTATCAAGTGTGGTATGGTGGCTGAACCTTGTATTTGTTATACAGGAGATATACTAGATAAGACTAAAGAAAAATATAATTTGAATTATTATATAAAAATGGCTAAAGAGCTTGAAAAACGAGGTGCAAACATACTTGGAATCAAGGATATGACTGGGCTTTTGAAACCAATGGCAGCTAAAAAACTTATCGAAGAATTGAAAAATAATATAGATATACCAATTCATCTTCATACTCACGATACAAGTGGTAATGGTGGTGCAACAAACTTAATGTCGGCTCTTGCAGGGGTGGACATTGTAGATACTGCGTTTAATAGTATGGCAGGATTGACAAGTCAACCAGCTTTGAATACTTTAGTAGCAGGTTTAGAAAATACAGAAAGAGAAACAAATATAGATTTAGATGGTATACAGAAAATATCAACTTATTGGAAAGCTGTTAGACCTGTTTATGCTGGATTTGAATCAGACTTAAAGGCTGCAACTGCTGAAATATATAAGTATGAAATCCCAGGAGGTCAATATTCTAATCTTAAACCACAAGTGGAAAGTTTTGGCTTAGGAGAAAAATTCGAAGAAGTAAAAGAAATGTATAAAACTGTTAATGAGATGCTGGGAGATATAGTTAAAGTAACACCATCATCAAAAGCAGTTGGAGATATGGCTATATTTATGGTTCAAAATGAACTTACTCCTGAGAATATTTATGAAAAGGGTAAAGATATAGATTTCCCAGATTCAATAGTTTCTTATTTTGAGGGAATGATGGGGCAACCACAAGGTGGATTCCCAGAAGAATTGCAGAAGTTAGTTTTAAAAGGTAAGAAGCCTATTACCTGCAGACCAGGAGAATTGTTGGAAGATGAGGACTTTGATGCTATAAAGAAGATGATACAAGAGGAATTTGGTCTTTCAGGAAATATGCGTCAAGCTTTGAGTTATGCTTTATATCCAAAAGTATTTACTGATTATGCAAAAAATACTAGAGGAATTGGGCAGTTTAAGAAGATGGGCAGTGATATATTCTTCCATGGTTTAGCGGAGGGAGAAATTTGCGAAATTAAAATTGATGAAGGCAAGGTAATGATTGTAAAATTGATTGAGGTAAAAGGTATCAATCAAGAGGGCATGAGAGATGTTGTCTTTGAAGTAAATGGTAATAGACGAGTAGTTAAGATTAAAGACAATAATATTAAAGCACTTGGTTTAGTTGAAGACAAAATTATGATGGCTGATGCTGATGATCAAGGACAAATAGGTGCAAATATCCCAGGAAATATTATCAAAGTACTTGTTAAAGAGGGCGATACCGTAGAAGAAAAACAACCTGTAGCAGTAGTAGAAGCTATGAAAATGGAAAGTAATATACTATCTACGAAAAAAGGTAAAGTGAAAAGTGTAGCTGTATCTGAGGGAGATAGCGTAAAAGCTGGTCAGTTAATAGCTGAAATTGAATAAACTTTTTCATAAATCAAATGAAAATAAAAGACAACCTTAGTTTAGAGGTTGTCTTTTAATATGATAATGATTATCAAATTTGATTTATATTCTGCAATAATCTAAAAGGTCGTTGTTTGGTGTTTTTGTACCATCTTCGTGGTATATATAAAAACCTTTTCCAGTTTTCTTACCTAGATTACCTGCTGCAGCCATTCGTCTAAGAAGTACTGACGGTCTGTATTTTGGATCGCCAAATTCACGATATAAAACTTCCATAACAGCTAATTCAATATCTATACCTATCATATCTACAAGTTCCATAGGTCCCATAGGATGATTTAAGCCTAGACGCATACCAGTATCGATTTCTTCAATACTACCAATACCTCTTTCAACTAATTCGAAAGCCTCATTAATCATAGGAATTAACATACGATTTATAATGAAACCAGGTTCGTCTTTGGCATTTATGCAAGTTTTTCCTAGCTTTTCTCCAAAGGCTATTGCTGTTTTTATAGTTTCTTTGCTTGTTTGTAGTCCACGAACAATCTCTAAAAGTTTAATAAGAGGTACAGGACTAAAGAAATGTATTCCTACAAACTTTGAAGGGTCTTTTATGTGGCTAGCTAAAGTTGTAATTGATATAGAAGAAGTGTTACTTGCTATTATTGCAGTATCCTTTGCATATTTATCCACTTCTTTAATAATAGAAATTTTAATTTCTTCATTTTCAGTAGCAGCTTCAATAATTATATCAGAATCATTGCAACAAGAAATATCTTGAGAAGTAGTTAATTTGCTCAAGGCATTATCCATTTCTTCTTTTGTAGTTCTACCTTTATCAACATTTTTTTGAAGCATTTTTTCAACATTTTTTACTCCATTTTTAAGCTGATTTTCATTGATATCGTAAACAACTACAGAAATATCACTTGTTATAGCTGTTTGAGCGATTCCCATTCCCATAAAACCCGCACCGAGTACGCATATTTTTTTGATTGTCATAAATTAAACCTCCATATTTTATATTTTTATATCTATAATTATAGCACATATTTTATCACAATAATAAGAAATAAAAACAAAAAAGGGAAAAAATTTTGGTAAAAAATAGAGTATATAAAATTTGTGAAAAAACCCTATTTAATAGTATTCCTATAAAGGCTGAAAGAGGCTCCAAATATTATGAAGTAGCCGATTACACTTAAGAAATCTGGAAGATTGTTGAAAATGAAGAAACCTAGGATTCCTGAAAATACTACGCCAGCGTAGTTATAGATAGAAACTTCTTTGGCAGGAGCGTGTTTGTATGCTATTGTGATACCATATTGACCTATAGCTGCAAATATACCTGCAAAGCTTAGATAGATTCCTTGTATTAAAGTTAGAGGAACAGAGTTGAAAAAAGCAAAAGGTATTAGTGCCAAGGTACTAAAGCAAGAAAAGAAAAATACTACCATGTGTGAGTTTTCGCCTTTACCTAGTTTTCTAAGTGCTACATAGGCAAGGGAAGCGCTTACAACACCACCAAGAGCCACTGCATAATCAAAAAGATTAGAATTAAAAGTAGGTCTAACAATTAAAATTATACCGAAAAAGGCAATTAGTATGGGAAGTATGTGTCTTGCATTTAATTTTTCTTTTAAAAATATGAAACTGAATATTAAAACTAGAATAGAAGAAAGCCTGAAAATAATACTTGCATCTGCTAAAAGTAGGTGACTTACAGCATAATAGTTAAGTACAATGCCTATGGTACCGAAAATAGAACGCATTAAAAGCCATTTTATATTGTTTATTTTAGGTAGTTTATCAGGATTGTTTTGTCTAAGAATTATAAAAGATATTACCATTACTGTAACTGTTCTAAAAAGAGCTTTTTCTGTAGATGGTACATCAGGAACCATTTTTACTAAAACGCCCATTAAAGCGAAGGAAAATGATGACATTAGCATCATTAAAACGGCAATCTTTTTTTCTCTTAATAAATTGTTTTTTTCGTTCATAATTCTATCCTGTTTAATTCCTTAAAATATAATTAGATTAAAAATATAGTATATTGATATAAATGCTTAAATCAATTAAGACTGCAAGAAGATTTCTTGCAGTCTTAATATTATTCATATTCAATGTTTATAAATATAATTTTAAATATTTAACTTCATTTAAAACTATACAATACCTTGAGCAATCATAGCGTCAGCAACTTTTTCGAAACCAGCGATGTTTGCACCAGCAACTAGATTGTATTCGTTAGTGTATTTCATTGAAGCGTCAGCACAAGCTTTGTGGATATTAACCATAATTCCGTGAAGTTGTTCGTAAACTTGTTCAGCAGAGAATACAGTGTGTCCAGCGTTTTGTCCCATTTCGATACAAGAAGTAGCTACGCCACCAGCGTTTGCTGCTTTTGAAGGACCAACGATGATTCCACCATCTTGCATGATTTTGATAGCTTCGTTAGTTGAAGACATGTTTGAACCTTCGCAAACGAATTTAACGCCATTTTTAACGAATGTTTCAGCATCTTCTTTAGTGATTTCGTTTTGAGTTGCGCAAGGGATATAAAGATCTGCTTTAACACCCCAAGGTTTTTCACCAGGGAAGAATTTAGCGTTAGGGAACTTCTTAGCATAAGGAGCACAAATGTTGTTTCCTGAGTTACGAAGTTCAAGAAGATAAGCGATTTTTTCTTCAGTGTTGATTCCGTCTTCGTCAAGAATGTATCCGTCTGGACCAGAAATAGTGATAACTTTAGCACCTAATTCTGTAAGTTTTTCAGCAGTACCCCAAGATACGTTACCGAAACCAGAGATAACAACTGTTTTTCCGCTCATAGATTCTCCGTTAGCTTTTAGCATTTCTTCAGCGAACCAAACGATACCATATCCAGTAGCTTCTGTTCTACCTAGGCAACCACCGAATGATAAACCTTTACCAGTAAGAACTCCTTCAGCTCTGTTTACGATTTTTTTGTATTGTCCATACATATATCCAACTTCTCTACCACCTACACCGATATCTCCAGCAGGAACGTCAGTGTTTGGTCCGATGTGTCTGTATAATTCAGTGATGAAAGCTTGGCAGAATCTCATGATTTCAGCATCAGATTTTCCGTTTGGATCAAAGTTTGAACCACCTTTACCACCACCGATAGGAAGTCCAGTAAGACTGTTTTTGAAGATTTGTTCAAATCCTAAGAATTTGATGATACCAGGATATACGTTTGGTGCAAATCTAAGACCACCTTTGTAAGGTCCTAAAGCACTGTTGAATTGATATCTGTAACCTTTGTTTACTTGGATGTTACCAGAATCGTCCATCCATGCTACTCTGAAAGTGATTCCTCTTTCAGGTTCAACTAGTCTTTCTAAAAGACCTAATTTTTCGTATTCTGGGTGTTGTGCTACAACAGGTTCTAAAGAAGAAAGAACTTCTTCAACTGTTTGGTGGAATTCTTTTTCACCAGGATTGTTTTTAATACAATCTGCGATGACTTTTTCAACATAATTTGCCATTTTTAAAATCTCCTATTCTTTTAAAAAAATATTTATTTGTAATCTGCTTTTTGCAGAAATTCAAAACTAGGTTAAATATAGCACTTTCGCACCGATATGTCAATGAAAAAATCAGCTTATTTTATAATGAAATTAAAGTTCTAAAATTCAGAAAATAGAGAAAAATATTTTTAATATAAAATAGACGCTGAAAGTATTGCAATCAACAGAGAAAATAGTGTATAATTTATTAGTTATAAACCTTGATAATTATTTAGAAAGGTGGCTTACCTATGGAACAAAAAATTGAAAAAAATCAACTTTTAGAAGAAGTTGTATCACTATTAGAAGAAAAGAAATATGGAATTATAAGAAATAAGCTTTTAGAAACAAATGCCGTTATTATAGCAGAAGTGTTAGAGGATATAATAGATGACGGAGAAACTGAAAAAGCTACAATTTTGTTTAGGACTCTACCGAAGATGATTTCAGTAGAGGTTTTTGCGTACCTTCCTTTAGAAGACCAAGTAAAAATTATAAATGCTGTAACAGATCAAGAAGTTTCATATATTATGGACGAACTTGATTTTGACGATATGATAGACGTTTTAGAGGAATTGCCTGCAAACTTAGTAGACAAGATTTTGGAAAAGACAAAGCCAGAAGAAAGAAAATTGATAAATACTTTCTTGAAATACCCAGATACTTGTGCAGGTAGTTTGATGACCCCTGATTATATAAGCTTGCTTCCTAAAATGACAGTAGGAGAAGCTTTGGCGTATATCAAAAAAGAGGGTATGGATAGTGAAACGGTATATACTTGTTATGTAAAGGATAAAGGCAGAAATTTGCTAGGGATAGTTTCTCTTAGAAAATTAGTTATAACAGATGATAATGTTTTTATTGAAGACATTATGAAAGAGAATGCTATCAGTGTAAATGTGTATGAGGACCAAGAAGAAGTTTCAGAAGTATTTAAAAAATATGACTTTTTGGCTATTCCAGTAGTAGATAATGAAAATCGTTTAGTTGGAATTATTACAGTAGACGATATAATGGACGTAATTGAAGAAGAAACAACGGAAGATATGGAAAGAATGGCAGGGGTAATCGATGACTCAGATAAAGACTATTTGAGTACAAGTGTTTGGAGCCATGTTAAAAATAGATTGCCTTGGTTGTTTTTATTGATGTGTTCCTATGTTGTTACTGGAGGTATTATTGCAAGTTTTGAAGGGGTTTTATCTCAAGTAATAAGTTTAGTTGCATACCTTCCTATGTTGATGGGAACAGGTGGAAATTCTGGTTCTCAAACGGCAACTCTAGTAATAAGAGGTATGTCGCTAGATGATATAGAGCTATCAGATACTTTAAAAGTTTTGTGGAAAGAAATTAGAATAAGTGCATTTATTGGATTTGCCCTTAGTATATTGAACTTTGGAAGAATATACTTTTTAGAACATCAGCCTATGGGAGTTGCAATGACTGTATGTGCAGCTATGTTGTTCATAGTTATGTCGGCAAAAATAATAGGTGGAATGCTTCCTATGTTGGCTAAAAAAATAGGAGTTGACCCAGCGCTTATGGCTACACCTACAATTTCATCTCTTACAGATATGGTTTCTGTTGTAACTTATTTTATGTTGGCAAAAATTATATTGGGAATATAAAGGAGAATTAAAATGGAGAATTTAAAAGAAAAAATAACTTTGGTAAAAGGTAGAACTGTATTTCTATCTATTTTGATGATAGCAATTTTTGTGGCAGGTTCAGTGTTTGGTATAAATAAAGCATTTGCAACAGAGCCAGGAACAAAAGATGACCCAATAGTCACTAAAAGTTATGTTGATGATAAATTAATGTATAAACCTGTCAAAATGGAAGAAGGTCAGACTATTATAGGTGGAGAAGGTGCAGAAATAATTTTAAGGGCTGGAGAGGGTACAGCTATAGCATCAGGAATAAATGGGATAGCAGATTTAACTTTAGGGCAGGATATAAAAAACGGTAATAAAATAAAGCAAAATCATCTTTTGATTGTTCCTAGAGCAGATGGTAGAGGTTTTAAGGCAGACACATTGTGTTGGATATTAGTTCGTGGAGATTATGAGTTGAAATAGACGATTTAGGATATTTAAAGAGAGGGTATGGCGTTGATTAAATTCTTTGAGAAACAATTTTTTAAAAGAACAGGAGTAAGTAAATTACTATTAGTAGTAATGAGTCTTTCTATATTAATTGTAGGATTTGATTCTTATAAAACTTTGAAATATGAAGGTGATAAGGATAGAAAGGCTTATGATATAGTTTTAGATTATACTGAAATGGAAAAAATGGCTGATGAGTCAGAATACACTTTAGAACATTGGTTGAAAATGTTTAGAGATGAATTTCATATTGATAAAGTCGGTCTAACAGAAGAAAATTTGCTTTCATTGAGTGAAAACCCTAGAATACCTGTTAGAGCAGAAGTTACTGCAGAGATTTTTAAAGATGTAAATTGGAGAAAAAAATATCCTGAACCTTTTTTAAAAGAGATTGAAAAGAAGGGGATAGACAATTACGATGTTATTGTTTCGGTGATTGAGGATGACGAAAATTGCCCCTATAAATTTGCAGATGGTACTGTTTCGGAGGATTCTACTTACAATAAGTATGCAGGTAAAGGCGATACAAGTAGCTTTTTAGAACAAGGTATTGAAAATAGAATTGAAAAAGATAAATATGTAAAATATGTTGATGGAGATAATCTTTATTTTTGGATAGATGGAAACTCTAAAAATGCTCTTTATTCAGAAAAATATAAACTTATGAGCTCTACCAAAAAAGGATTTATTGAAACTAGAGATGTAATAAGCTCTAAGATTATGTTTATAAGTTTAGGATTTTGGCATGAAAAGATAAATCAAGTGAGAAATTTAGGCTTTGAGGTTATTCCTAGAACATTATCTTATACAGGATACAATGGAGATAAGTTTGCAGAATCAGTTATAGAAGAATATGAAATGTATGGAATCAATCCATCGTACATTATAGTTGCAGGAGAGGGAATCGTTGGATACGATTCTGAAGATAAAGGGGAAAAATTAGCTGATTTTATTAGAAAAAATGGTTCTAAAGTAAGCTTGATAGAGAATAATACCCAAAGACAAAATATATTGCAATTAGGTTTGGAAGACTTAGCAAAAAGAACTAGTGTTGTAGATGACGGCAATAGTTATAATGCTGTTAGAGTTTTTACTGTTTGGGATTTTATTCAAAATAGATGGCGATACTATGGATACAAGGGTGCAGAGGAGATTACAAATACTTTATTTAGAGCTATTACAGAAAGAAATATAAGGGTAATTTATTTTAAGCCTGTGAAGTATACAAAGGATTGGAGCGTTTACGTTACAGATGAAGATGTATATAGAGATATATTTACAACTCTTGAAAAACGACTTGATGACCACGGTTTTTACAGAGGACAAAGTACACCTTTTTACTATGGCGTAGAAGACTTTTTCAAGATTGGAGCTTTTGATATAGGCAAAAATCTAGTAGCATTAGCGCCTATGATGTTGTTTATACTAGGTATGTTATTATTAGTTAATAGAATATTTAAGATAAATCAGAAAGTTTACAATTTCTTAGTTGGATTTTCAATTCTTCTTGGAATAATTATAACGGTAGCTGTAAATGGTAAATTTCCAAGTATTTTATTGCACTTAATAGGCTTTGGTATTTCAGTGGTCTTTGCTTGTTTATCAATAGTGTATTTTATAAGTGAAAATAAAAAAGTTAGAGATAAGCTTGTAAATGGTGATGCTTTGAGTGAAATAGCTATAAATGCTTTGAAGATACTTATTATTTCAGTTGCAATTTCTCTTTTAGGTGGACTTGCAATAAGAAGTTTATTTAACGGTCAATCTTATTTCTTGGAAATAAATATATTTAGAGGAGTTAAATTGGCACAAATAATACCTATATTGTTTTTCCCTATTGCATATATGACGTATTTTGGCGTTGGAGATGAAGTTAAAATTGAAGATAGGATTAAAATTTCAGAGATAAAATATCTGTTGAACATTCCTATAAAGGCTTGGATGTTAATTGTTGGAGTTATTTTGACAGGTTTAGGTGTTTACTATATGATGAGAACAGGACACGAGTCCAGTATAGAAGTTTCTTCTACAGAAATGTTAGTAAGAAATTACTTAGAAGAAGTATTGGTGGCAAGACCTAGAAATAAAGAGTTTTTATTTGCTTTCCCATCTTTGATGTTGATGGTTTACGCTGGTGTTAAAAAAATGCCAATATGGACAATAATTTTTGGATTGGCAGGAGTTATCGGTATGACTTCTGTAAACAATACATTTATGCACATAAGAACACCTCTTTATTTAGGCATAGCAAGAACTGGATATTCTCTATTGTTTGGAGCTATTTTAGGTTTGATAGCAATAATATGTTTTCATTTGTTTAATAAGATTGTTAAAAAGTTTGTGTAAGTTGTGATTTAGTGGACGGAAGTAAAAATGTATAAAATACTTGTATCAGGATATTATGGCTTTCATAATATTGGAGATGAATCGATACTACAGGCAGTAGTTGAAAACTTAAATGAAAGATTGGATGATATAGAAATAACGGTACTTTCTAAAGACCCTGAAAAAACTGCTGAAAAATATGGAATTAAGGCTGTTGATAGAAAGTCTTTTAAAGATATTTTAAAAGCTATAAAGAATTGTGATATGCTTATAAGTGGAGGGGGAAGCCTACTTCAAGATGTAACAAGTAAAAGAAGCATATTGTATTACCTAGCTATAATTAAACTGGCACAAATGTGCGGTAAAAAAACTTTTATTTACAGTCAAGGTATAGGACCTATAAATTCTGAATTTAATAGAAAATTAACTAGGAAAATACTTGATAAAACAGATGGCATAGTGGTAAGGGATGAAAATTCCAAGGAATTTTTGAAGGGTATTGGAATTTTAGGTAGCAAGATAGTAGTTACAGCAGACCCAGTTTTGAGAATAAAACCATCAAATTTAGAATATGGAAAACAAATACTTGAAAACGAGGGAATCAAGTTAAAAGAAAATTCTTTAAATATAGGTATGGCAATTAGAGAAAAGAATCTTGATAGCGATTTTATCGGTGAGCTTATTTTAAGCATAGAAAAATTATACGAAAATTTAGATGCAAATATTATTTTGATACCTTTTCATTTTGCAGAGGATATAAGAGTTATACAGAGAATAAAAGAAAGGGTAAAATGTCCAGTTTACTCTTTAGAAAATAAGTATTTGACTAGTGAAATGTTAAGCATTATAGGAAATATGAATCTGTTGGTAGGTGTAAGGCTTCACGCTTTGATTCACGCTGTAATAATGAGAGTTCCATTGGTAGGTATATCTTATGACCCGAAGATAAATTCATTTTTGAAATCTATAGATACAAAAGCTTTTAGTACAGTATACGATTTTAGGCACAAGGAATTTTTAGAAGAAGTAGAGAAAATATTGGAGAACAAAGAGAAAATTCTCGAAAATACTGATATTAAAATAGAGAAGTTGGTAAATGATTTACAAAAAAATGAAGAAATGATTAGGGATATAATTGAAGAAAGGTAGTTTGATATTTAATGAATAATAAAATTAAAATATTAGATGTGTCTGTGGACAAAGTTGATTATAAAGAAGCGTTGAATAGATTTAAGTCATTTATGAATAGAGACGGTTGTGATATAATAGTTACACCTAATTCAGAAATTGTTTTAAATGCCACGAAAGATGAAAGTCTGAAAGAAGTAATTGAAAATGCTTCATTAGTTATACCAGATGGAATAGGCTTGGTTTATGCTTCAAGATATTTAGGCAAGCCTTTAAAAGAAAGAGTCACAGGAATAGATTTTTTAAGTGAAATTTTTAAATATTGTGAAGAAGAAAAAAAGAGTATTTATATTTTTGGAAGTAAACCAGGAACGGACGGTGATTTATCTGTAGCGGAAAAAGCAGGTAAAAAAATAAATGAAGTTTATCCAAATTTGAAAATTGCAGGAACTCATCACGGATATTTTAATGAAAATGAAGAGCAGGAAATTGTTGAGGATATAAACAAATCTGGTGCAGAATTTTTATGTGTGGCATTAGGTTCGCCTAAGCAAGAAAAGTTTGTTAAAAAATATGAAAATCAGTTTGTGAATATAAAGTCAGCAATGGGAGTTGGTGGTAGTTTAGATGTATGGTCTGGAAATGTGAAAAGAGCACCTGAATTTTACCAAAAATATGGGTTAGAATGGCTATATAGATTTATCAAAGAACCGTCTAGGTTAGGAAGAATTATGAAATTACCTTTATTTTTGATTAAAGTTGTAATAAAGGGTAAAAATTAAGTAGTATGTGTTGAAAATAATGTTGATATTTTAATAGTAGAAAATGGGAGGCAAATATGAAACATCTTGAGCTTATAGAAAAAGCTAAGGAAATAAGAATAAGTATAATCAGAGCTGTTCATGCAGCAGGGTCAGGGCATCCAGGAGGTTCATTGTCAGAAACAGATATTTTGACTGCTCTTTATTTTAGAGAAATGAATGTAGACCCGAAAAATCCTAGTATGGCAAATAGAGATAGATTTGTTTTGTCAAAGGGTCATGGGGCACCGGGACTTTATGCTACATTGGCAGAAAAGGGATATTTTCCAAAAGAAGAACTCTTAAAACTTAGAAAGATTGATACAAAAATGCAAGGTCACCCTGATATGAATAAAGTTCCTGGAGTTGAAATGTCTACAGGCTCACTTGGACAAGGATTTTCAGCGTCTGTGGGTATGGCTCTTGCAAACTCTATGGACGGAAATGGTGGTAGAGTATACGTTCTTTTAGGGGATGGAGAAATTCAAGAAGGTATTGTATGGGAAGCGGCGATGTCGGCATCTCATTACAAATTAGATAACTTAACTGCTATTTTAGATTGGAACGGATTGCAAATTGATGGGAAAAATGAAGACGTTATGTCTATTACACCAATAGATGAGAAGTTTAGAAGTTTTGGCTGGAATGTTATCATGGTAGATGGACATAATTTTGAGGAATTGATAGAAGCCTTTAATAATGCTAGACAATCAGATGGTAAACCTACTATTATAATAGCAAAAACTATTAAAGGAAAAGGGGTTTCTTTTATGGAAGATGAAGCAGGTTGGCACGGTAAAGCACCTAATGATGAACAGGCTAAACAGGCAGTTGAAGAATTGGGAGGTAAATGGTAATGGCAGATAAAATAGCAACTAGAAAAGCTTACGGAGAAGCTTTAGTAGAGTTGGGAGAAAAATATAGTAACTTAGTGGTTCTTGATGGAGATCTTTCAAAGTCAACTATGACAGCAGATTTTGGTAAAGCGTACCCTAAAAGATTCTTTAATATGGGAATTGCAGAACAAAACCTTTATGGTGTAGCTACAGGAATGGCTATATCTGGTAAAGTGGTATGTGCTAGTACATTTGCTATGTTTGCAACTGGTAGAGCTTTCGAAATAATAAGAAATTCAATAGGGTACCCCCACACAAATGTGAAAATATGTGCTACTCATTCAGGTATTACTGTTGGGGAAGATGGGGCAAGTCATCAAACTTTTGAAGATATTGGACTAATGAGAAGCATTCCTAAAATGGTAGTTTTGAATCCTGCAGATGCTGTTTCTGCAAAAGCTTTGATAAAAGAAGCTGTGGAATATGTAGGACCTGTATATATAAGATTGGGTAGAGCAGGAGTTCCTGTTTTATATAATGAAAATCAAGAAATAAAAATGGGAAAAGGAATTACCGTTAGAGATGGTAGCGATTACACTGTTATAGCTACAGGAATAATGGTAAATGAAGCAATGATTGCTGCTGAAAATTTAGCTAAGGAAAATATTAGCGTTAGAGTTATAGATATGCACACAATAAAACCTTTAGATGAAGATATTATAATAAAAGCAGCAGAAGAAACAAAAGGAATTGTAACAGCAGAAGAACATTCTGTTATCGGAGGTTTAGGCTCTGCTGTATCGGAAGTGATAGTTAAAAATCATCCTACTAAAATGAAATTTGTTGGGCAAAATGATACTTTTGGTGAATCTGGAAAACCTGATGAACTAAAGGCAAAATATAAAATGACCCACAAAGAAATTGAAGAAAGTGTAAAAGCTTTAATTAAATAAGTTTTAAAAAAGTAGAAAATTGCTCATTTAGAACTCGATTAAAAAAGGAAAAATAAAATAGAAAAAAACACCTTACTTATATTGCTATATTTTACATAATATGGTAATATATAAATACAGAGGGGGTGTTTTTTTGTTGAATAGAATATTTTTAAGGGAAGATAATATAAAATATGAAGATGATAATAAGTGTAGAGATAAGCTGAAAATTGGTGTTATAAGTACTACTTATGGAGCTGGAAATAGTTTGGTTGCAATGGCTATAGCTCAGAGTATATCGGAAAAAAGTTCAGTAGCTTTTGTGGAAATATGTAATTCTGATAAGGTTCTTGTTTTTGATATGGTAGGTATGGATAAAAGATTTGCAGGGAGAACTTTCACAGATGCTTTTGAAAATTCTAATCCCGTATACAAAACTGTGTTAAATATGGATAGTAATATAAATTGGATTTTGAGAAAACCAGAAAACATTAGAAGAGGAACGTATAAGCCAGTGCCAGATTTAAAGCTTTGCAGTATTGTGAATAATGCAAAGGAAGATGTTATTGTTTGCGACATTGATTATTCTATGATAGACAGCTTTGTAATCGAAGAGATGGATTTTTTGATAGTGGTAATTGATCCTTCGCCTAAAAAACTATTGATGGGCTATAAAAATTTAGGCAAGCTAAAATTTATGAAATCAAAGGGTAAAAGAGTTATGATGGTAGTGAACAAATTTGGAAATGGAGTAAATTTGCCAGAATTAAATTATTTTTTAGGTATGAGAGAGTATATGAAAATACCGGTTTTAGATGAAAATGAATTTTTGAAAATGGAGTATAATTGCAAGCTACCTTATGAATATTTACCTTTAAAAGATATGCTTTATAAAAACATTAAAGAAATTGAGAAAAAAATATTTGCATCGCTATAAAAGTTTGATTTTAAGATGTAATATCTGTTATAATAGATTTATCTGAGTAGAAGGGGAAAATCTATGATTAAATTTAAGAATGTATCTAAATCGTACAAGGATAATGTAGGTATAAAAGATGTAAGTATAGAAATTGAAAAAGGTGAATTCGTCTTTTTAATAGGTGCTTCAGGAGCAGGAAAATCTACATTTATAAAATTGATATTAAAAGAAATAGATGCAGATTCAGGAAGTATTAAAATAAATGGAACCGAGCTAAATAATTTATCAAAGAGAAATATTCCTAAATTGAGAAGGAATATAGGAATGGTATTTCAAGATTTTAAATTATTACCTAAGATGACAGTTTATGAAAATGTTGCCTTTGCTATGGAAGTAGTCCATATGAGCCCTCGTGCTATAAGAAAGCAAGTGCCTCAAGTTTTAGGTATAATGGGCATTAGTGATAAAGCAAAGAAATATCCAGATGAACTTTCTGCTGGAGAACAACAACGTGTTGCAATAGCAAGAGCAATCGTAAATAATCCTATGGTTTTGATAGCAGATGAGCCTACAGGTAATTTAGACCCAAAAACTGCTAGAGATATTATGGAATTGTTGGAACAAATAAATCTAAGAGGAACTACTGTAGTTATGGTAACTCACGCTAAAGATATTGTAGATAGAATGTCTAAAAGAGTTGTAACTATAGATAAAGGTGAAATAGTAAGTGATGTTGTAGGGTCCTACGTTCAATCAAAAGAATCTCTTGATTCTATTGAAAATATAAGAGGTAAAGGAGGCTCAGTAGCTAGAGATGATAAATAGTTTGAGATATACTGTGAGACAAGCTTTTACTCAGTTTTTCAGAAATAGAGCAATGAGCATAGCATCTATATTTGCGATAACTACAATGTTGTTGATATTAGGGCTTTTCCTAACATTTATGATAAATGTAAATATGGCAGCAGAATCAGCTAAGAAAGAATTTGATACAGTTCAAATATATTTGCTTGATTTTGTAACAAATGAAGAAGCGCAAGAAATTATGGAAGAAGTAGATGAGATTGAAGGCGTAAGTAGTACAACATATTTAAGCAAAGAGGAAGCCTTGGAAAAGTGGAAGGTTAAATGGGGAGAAAATGCCGATTTGTTAGATAGTATGGGAGAAAATCCGCTACCAAACTCTATAATAGTAAAAGTTGAGACTTTAGAAGCTTCTGGAAAAGTTGTTAAAGAGATTAAAAAAATAGCTGGAATAGAGGGCGTTAAATATTATAAAGATACTGTGAAAAAACTTATGGATGTAACAGAAGCTATAAAGATTACAGCTTTATGTATAATAATTTTTATGGTTGTAGTATCTGTAATAATCGTATCAAATACTATTAAGTTGACTGTTTTGGCAAGATCCAGTGAAATCTATATAATGAAATACGTTGGTGCTACAAACTGGTTTGTACGTGGACCATTTTTTGTTGAAGGAATAATAATCGGATTGATATCTGCAATTATATCTGTTTCGCTAGTAACTTTAGCATATACTCAAGTGGTTGAGTTTATAGGTGAAGAATGGTTCTTGATTTTCAATAATCCTTTAGTACCAAGCGACTTTATAATGAAAAATTTGATATGTATATTTAGCTCTTTGGGAATAGGTATAGGGGCTTGTGGTAGTATAATTTCAATGAGAAAATTTTTAGATGCTTAATTGTGTTTGAAAAGAGGTAATTATGAAAAAAAGAATAGCTTTATTTTTAGTTTTAGCAATGTCAATAACTAGTTTGATATTAGTGGAATCAAATGCTTATGCAGGAAAGACTGCTAAAGATAAGTTAAATGATATAAATAATAGACTTAATCAAGTTAGGAATAGTATTAGAATTGATAAGGCTAAAGATAAAAAATTATCTAACGAAATTTGTTCTATTGAAAGAAAAATAGGTTATACGCAAAATGAAATATATAGTATAGCAAATAATATAAAAGATACAGAAGAAAGAATAATAAGCTCTGAAAAAAATATAGTCAAGATGGAAGAAGAAATCAAAAATCAAGATGATGGATTGAAGAAAAGACTTAGAGCTATGTATAAAAATGGTTCTGTAAAGTTTATTGAAGTTTTATTAGGTTCTGAAAGCGTTACAGATTTTATGACTAATATGGATATGGTAGAAAGAATCTATGCAAAAGACCAAGATGTTTTAAAATCTTTGAAAATTCAAAAGGATATAATTGAAGCTGAAAAAGTTTATTTGGAAGATTTAAAGATAAAATTACAACAAGCTAAAGAACAGCAAGCTAGAAAACAAGAAGAATTAAAGTTGGATATAGCAACGGTAAAAGATAAAAAAGCAAAACTTCAATCAGATATTAAGACTTTAGAAGCAAAAAGACAAGAGTTTGTTAAAGAAGCAAATAGATTGAGTCAGGAAATTTACAAAAGTCAGAGTAAGGGTACTCAATATACAGGTGGAGTTATGACATGGCCAGTTCCAAGTTCAAAAAGGATTACATCACCTTTTGGCTATAGGACATTGTATGGAAGAAAAGATTTCCATAGAGGTACAGATATAGCTTGTAAAACAGGCTCAGATATATTGGCAGCAAATGATGGTATTGTTTTGAAAGCTAGGTATAGTAGAAGTTATGGATATTATGTGGCAATAGACCACGGAGGTGGAATTGTTACTTTATATGCACATAATTCAGTTCTTTTAGTAAAAACAGGACAGGCTGTGACTAGAGGTCAAACTATAGCTAAGGCTGGATCAACAGGTAATTCAACAGGACCTCATTGTCATTTTGAAGTTATGGTTAATAGAAAATTACAAGACCCTATGAAAGGTTGGATATCAAAATAAATATGAATAATAAAGTCAGGGAATTATTAAAGGAAATATTGAAATTTAGAGGAATAAATGAAGATGAAATGGAAGAATTTCTATCTGATAAACCTGTAAAAACTTATGACCCTTTTTTGATGAAAGACTTAGGAGAAGCAGTAAATTTAATAATAAGAAGTATAGAAGCAAATGATAAAATTTGTATATATGGAGATTATGATGCAGATGGCATTACTTCAACAGCATTGATGTTACAATTTTTATCGAACTTTACGAAAAATTTAAACTATTATATCCCTTCAAGGTTTGATGAGGGCTATGGTTTGAATTGTGATGCTATTAGAGAAATTGCTAAGGCAGGAAATCAGTTAATCATTACTGTAGACTGCGGTAGCATTTCTTATGAAGAAGTTGAGTTGGCAAAAGAACTTGGTTTGAAAGTTGTGGTTACAGATCATCACAGTATTGGAAATACTAAGGCTGATTGTATTCTTGTAAATCCTCAAAATAAAGAGTGTAATTATCCTTTTAAAAAATTGGCAGGTGTAGGCGTTGCTTTCAAAGTTGCTCAAGGTATATGTAGAAAAATGGGTGCCGATAAAAAATATCTTTCGGAATTGTTGGATTTAGTGGCAATAGGTACTGTGGGAGACGTTATGCCTCTTATAGATGAAAATAGAACTTTAGTAAAGTACGGTTTAAAGAAAATCCATGTAGGTACAAGATTAGGTTTAAATAGTTTAATAAAAAAACTTTCTTTGGAAAAAGGAAAAATAACATCGAGAGATATAGCTTTTGGTATAGTTCCGCCTATAAATGCAGGTGGCAGAATGGGGAATGCACAGTTAGGTGTAGAACTGCTTATGGAATCTGATGAAGAAGAAATGATGTTTTTAGCAGAAGAGGTCATTGAAAATAATAATTTGAGAAGAAATATACAAAATGAAACTTATTTATTTTGTAAAGATATTGTTAAAGAATATGAAGCTGAAAACAAGTTTTTGATAATTGATGCTGGGCGCTCTCATGAGGGCATAACAGGTATAGTTGCAGGCAAAATTAAAGATGATTATAATAAGCCTACAGTTATTTTGACAGAAAGTGAAGATAATTATTTAAAAGGTACTGGAAGAAGTATTGAAGGTGTAGATTTATTTCATATATTGGATAGCCAAAAACACTTATTTGAGAAATTTGGTGGTCACAAAATGGCATGTGGTTTTCTTATGAAGAAGGAAAATTTAGATTTGCTAAAAAAGGGTGTGGATGAAAAAATATATGAGTTAGATAAAAAAGCTATTCAGGTAGATAGTATTAAATACGATGTTAAAATTAAATTGAAAGATATTGATTTTGAACTATTTGAAGCATTAGAAAAATTAGAACCTTGTGGAAAGGACAATCCAAAAGCTACTGTATTTATAGAAAATGTAAAAGTAGAAAATATTAAGAATATTGGCGATGGAGGTAAGCATTTAAAGTTTATAATGCAGGATAGTTCGCTGGCTAAAGTAGAAGCAATAGCTTTTAACAAAGCTGTAGAATTTTCAGAAATATTGAAAGAAAAACTTTATGATAACATTGGAATAGTAGGTAAATTAAATAAATCTTTATGGAATGGAGAAGAAAGACTGCAAATCGTCGTAGAACAAATTGTTTAAAGAGGAATATGTATGATACACATTAAAAAATGGAAATTAGTTGTTTTAGCTTTACTTTTATCCCTATCGGTAGGTTTTGTTACGTGGCAAGGTAGCAAAATATATATGAGATATGACAATCAATTTACCAGTAGAGATATGATAATATATAAAAATTTAGTGGAAAAATACGGTAAGCTAGATATGTTGTATGCTACATTAAAGGGTAGCTATTATGAAGACTTACAAGATGAAGTTTTGATGGAAAAAATATATAAAGGTTTATTTAGTGCTGCAAATGATCCATATACAAGTTATATGACAAAAGATGAATTTGAAAATATTAAAATTAAAACTACAGGTAAATTTCAAGGTATAGGTGTTACTTTATCAATAGATAAAGAGGGTAATATAATAGTAATATCACCTATAAAAGATACGCCGGCTTATAGAGGTGGAATAAAAAGTGGAGATATTATAAAATCTGTAGATGGTGTGGAATATAAGGGAAATGAACTGGAAACAGCTGTTGCAAATATGAGAGGAAAAGTAGGAACAAAAGTTGATTTACAGTACGTTAGAGACGGTAAAGTCAATGAGATAACTTTGGTTAGGGCAAATATAACTTTAGAATCTGTCTTTTCAGATGTTTTAGATGATGGCGAAATAGGATATATTTACATTAGTAATTTTGAAACGAAAACAGGAGAAGATTTTAAAAAAGAACTTCAAGATTTGGAAAGTAAAGGTGTAAAAGGCGTTATTATCGATTTAAGAAATAATGGTGGAGGTATAGTTAAAAGTGGTATTGAAGTTGCTGATGAACTTTTAGGAGAAGGTGTATTGGCTTATACTGAAAATAAAGATAAGGAAAAAAGCTTTATGAATACTACTGTTGGTAAAACTAAATTACCTTATGTGATACTAATAAATCAGGGGACAGCGAGTACTTCAGAAATATTAGTGTCAGGCGTTAAAGATAATAACGGGGGTAAAATTATTGGAACTAAATCTTTTGGAAAAGGTATTATTCAATCAGTGCGAGAATTGACTGGTGGTGATGCAATTAAAATTACTACAGCTCAATATTTTTCGCCAAAGGGTAAAAAAATACACGGTGTAGGTATAGAGCCTGATTATAAAGTTGAAGTAACAAAAGAAGATAAAACAGATATACAATTGGAAAAAGCAAAAGAAGTTATAAAAACAGAAATAAATAAAAAATAGAATTTACTAAACTATCTGTATATTATATATATAAAATAGATTAAGTAAGAAATTAAAAATACAAAGCCTGTAAAACGAGAAATTTGTTTTTTGTTAGATAGTATGGTATATGTTATAAGAGTAACAATAAGAAGAATAAAAGTGTCTATGAACAATAATGAGTTGCCTAAAATTGATGAAACTGATGAAGAAAGTCCTAGGACAAGTAATATATTAAATATATTTGAACCAATTACATTTCCTAGAGCTAAATCACTTTCGCCTTTAAAAGCTGCAACTACACTTGTTACAAGTTCTGGAAGTGATGTTCCAAGGGCAATTATGGTAAGGCCTATTAGATTACCGCTGATGTTAAACTTTTCTGCAACTTCTGTAGCAGAAAAAACTACAAATTTACCGCCTAAAGTGATTCCTATGATTCCTGTGAAAATTAGAAATAGGATTTTTTTTGAACTTATGAGCTTTAGTTCATCATCGATTTGATTGGTTAAAGTGCTTTCAAGTTGACTTGCTGATTTATTGTTATTTATTACTGAGTAAACTAAATAGATTATGTACACTGAAAATAATGAAAGCATTAAGATACCATTAAAATGTGATAAATAGAACGTTTTAAAGTTTAATGGAAATACTGATATTGCTAATAGTATAAGCAATAAGTTGGCGAATAAATTGATAGGTAAGTCTCTTTTTAATATATTGCTATTTGAATGAACAGGTGCAACTATAGAACTAAAACCTAAGACAACAAGTAAGTTAAACATATTTGAACCGATAATATTTGAAACTGCTAGGTTATTTTCGCCAGCTAAGGCAGAAAGGACGCTTATAGAAGCTTCAGGCGCACTTGTACCCATAGAAACGATTGTAAGCCCTACAATTATTGAAGGTATGCCCCATTTTATAGCAACAGAAGAACTTCCGTCAACAAAAAAATCAGCTCCTTTTATAAGGAAGAAGAAGCCTACAAACATAATGAAAAAAAGATATATAAATTCGTAATTAACACTTAATGTTAAACCTTTTAAAAGTATGTTGGATATCATAATTATCCTTCCTATCAAATACTATTTTAGAAGTAAATTATACTACGTTTGTGGCGTTTTTGCAATGTTTTACAGTTAGTATTAAAGATATATTTATGTTAGAAAAATCAGTTTTAAGAGAGGAATCAGTTATGAACGAAAGAAAATGGTCAAATAAGGAAATCGACGAATTGTTTGCAGTTATTATGGATTTAGAAAATATTGATGAGTGTTATAAATTTTTTGAAGATTTATGTACAATTAAAGAATTACAATCCATGGCACAGAGATTACACGTTGCTAAAAGTTTGAAAGAAAATAAAACTTATACTGAGATTGAAAATGAAACTAAGGCTAGTACAGCGACTATAAGTAGAGTAAATAAATGTGTATTATATGGTTCTGGTGGGTATGAAGCTGTTTTAGAAAAATTAAAAAAATAGGTATGTTATGATGATTGTATATATTTATTGTGATTATAAAAAAAATGAAATAAAAAGAGATGATTTAATTAACTTGTGTTTTCAGGACTTAAAAAAACGATTAAATATTGACATAAATATGCCTAAAATTTTAAAAAATGAAAACGGTAAACCTTATTTTGATAAAACAAGTGAATTGGGAAATATGAATTTTTCAATAAGTCATACCAATAATTTGTGGTGTATGGTAATTGGAAGTCAAAAGTTAGGTATAGATATTCAATATATTAAAAAAAAAGAAAAAAGCATAGTAAATCACAATAAAATCATTAAAAAATTTTTTGGAAAAGAGGAACAAGACTTTTTAAAGGGAAAAAATGAAGACGATTTTATAAAACTATGGACATTGAAAGAAGCATATGGAAAGTATTTAGGAATAGGAATAGATAAGGGACTTTTAAGGAAAAAATTCAAAAAAGAATTTCTGGAAAACCTTTGGGAAAATAAATTTTCAGTAGAAAAAGATAAAAATATTTTTACAAGAGATATTAGCGATGATTTTGAGGGTTTATTATTAGAAAAAAGTTGCATTTACGATGAAAAATTTTATGCTACATTGTGTATGGAGTATGAAGAAAAAATAGAGTTTGTAAATTTATTTTGAAAGTATATGGAAAGGCAAAGATAATTGGTAAATTATAAAGAAAGCAAAGAGGAAAGTATAGAAAATATTAAATCTATGGCGGTTAAATATCTTGGATATGGGGACAGAACTGTTTTTGAAATGAAAAAATATCTTTTAGAAAAAAATATAGAAAAAGATACTGTAGATGACGTTATCGAATATTTAAAAGAAATGAAGTATTTAGACGATGAAAGATACGCTATAAGATATGCAGAAATATTAGAAAACAAAGGGAATGGCAAGTTTAAAGCTATAATAATGATGAAAAATAAGGGGCTGGAACAAAAGTTTATAGATATTGCTTTTGAAGAAGGATTTTTTTCTTATGAGAAGCAGATGAAAGTGGCAGAAAAAATCAAACACCAAGTGTATGATAATGAAAATTATTTTGAAATAGAAAATATGCAAAAAGAAGAAATTTATGAAAAAAGAAAGAAAATAAAGGGGAAGTTAGCGAGAAAATTAGAAAATAAAGGGTTTGGTAATAACATTATTTTTTCTATAATAGAGGATTGATGTGAAAGAAAACAGGAAAAATTTGTGTCCCACTATTGACATATAATGTAAATATATGTATAATATAGAAAAAGATGGGAGGGATGAAAATGGAGTTTATAAAAATTGTTTTTGTATTAAATGATTTAGATTATGGAAAAAGATTAGCTAGTACAATAATTGAAAATTATAGAAATATACTGATAAATATAGTTGCTTTAGACAATTTTGAAAGTGTAGAATATGAAAATTGTTTAATTATAAGTGATTGTATTTCCTTAGAAAATATAATTGACGGATTGATTTTAGATACTTTAGAACTTGATGAAAATGATAAAAAAATATATAAATATGGTGGAGTTGATTATATTGTTAGCAAAATATTATTGTTAGCAAGGGAAAAATT